>Ga0187780_10000018_pt1 | contig 146506 bp, 152 predicted proteins | sample 1015_Q2_SP10_20__FD_132429 | JGI IMG/M metagenome (GOLD analysis project Ga0187780, IMG submission 132429) | Tropical peat soil microbial communities from peatlands in Department of Meta, Colombia - 1015_Q2_SP10_20_MG | ecosystem: Environmental > Terrestrial > Soil > Wetlands > Peat | place...
AAACGTGGTTTCAAGTGATTTACTTGATGCTCACTAGCAAGAAAGGCATGAGTGCGTTGCAGATTCAGCGGATTATTGGGAGCGGTGCCTATCGCACAGCGTGGTATATGTGCCATCGGATTCGAGCGGCCATGAAGGATGGTGGGTTTGGCAAATTGATGGGCGAAGTCGAAGTCGACGAAACCTTCATTGGCGGGAAAGCCAAGAATCGGCACGGTAAGGGGGTGGGGAAGGGATTCAAAAAGTATGAAGGAGGGCGAGGGCCTTCTGGCAAAGTGGCCGTCATTGGTGCCATTGCCAGAAAGGGCAATGTCGTCGCGCAGATTATCGAGAATACTGATCGGCTGACGCTGTCGAACTTTGTGCGCCAGGTCGTATCCGATAAGGTCGATCTGATTTCCACCGATGAGCATCCTGGCTATGCACGATTGGGCCGAACATTTCCTCACGGTGTAGTCCATCATACAAAAGGCGAATACGTGCGCGGGAACATTCATACGGCGAATCTGGATAGCTTCTGGAGCCTCTTGAAGCGTGGCGTGATGGGCACGTTTCACAACGTCTCGAAAGACTATTTGCCGCTGTATCTGGCGGAATTTCAGTATCGGCATAACAATCGGAAAAATCCCAACATCTTTGCCGATGTGATAGCAGAATGCTGAACACGCCACCGGTACAGCGTGTTCAGATGAAGTACGATCCCAAGAATGTGCAGCTAAGTCTGCCACTGGAGGTCCCATGCCGAAAGCGAAACCGATTTCGCTCTTTCCGCTAAGTTTTGAGCAGGTGCTCGATACACTCCTCAAGGCAAATCCAAAACCAAAGAAGAAGCGCCTGAAAATGAAAAGTAGAAAGAAGTCTGCGAAGTCATAGATCACGCTTACGCTTATGATCTTTCACGATAATTCTAATTATGCCAATACCAGACAGAAGTACTAATGCAGAAGCCACTAATACGAACCAGAGCGGTGGAATGACCCTATCTTCAGTCTCATTCTGGGCAGATTTCTTCGGTATTGCCGTTGTAGCACTTACCGTTTTTGCTGCCATTGCCGGATATTTCTCATGGTACTTCAATTCGAGGGTAGATGCCCTAAAGGATGAGGCGTTACAGCGTTTTAAAATCGAATCTGCGGAAAAAATTGCGTCAGCCGAGGCCCAATCTGCTAGCGCAAACGAAAAAGCCGCTGCCTCAGAAAAAGAAGCAGCGATTGCGAGATTAGAGGCTGAAAGGATAAAGGGAGTCGTCGCATGGCGATCTGTTGCGGTAGAAGGGGCGGGTAGAATGGAGAAAGTATTATCCGCAAAGCCAGGCTCTGTGAATCTGCGATATACGGACGGTGACCCCGAAGCTCTGTATCTGGCAATACAGCTAGAACATATCTTGGTAAAATCACATTGGAAAATCGGCGTGGGGGCCGTCAAGCCTGCTAACGGAATTGTATTTGGAATTAATCTTCCTGAGGCAGATAATCCAGACCGACAGACTCTCGGAGAAGCACTATTAGCTGCAAAAATATCCTTCGGTTCGCAGCCGATGTTACCTATTGCTATAGGGTTTGGGATGTCCAACATTCCTGACGCCCCAATACTGATGATCGGCTCAAGGGCGCCTGTACTGCCATAACTTCCCACGAAAATAAGCAATAAAAGAGTAGCCCAGAATAGTCGATTCCGTTTATGGGTGTCAAGTTCGTTATAATCGCCATAATTTTGATGGCTTCTAGGCTGGAGATGAGGCCTCAACCGGCCCACTGACTCTGTCGGCAAGTGGCCCTAGAGCGTGTGTTCGAGTTGCTGGACCATGCCTCGAATCGTATCGAACCCTGATTGCCAGAAAGCCTCCGAAGTCATGTCGACTCCCACCTTGGCCAGGATAGTTTGCGGGGGTTCTGACCCACCGGTACTGAGGAGATCCAAATACTTGGGCACAAAGGACGCACCTTCCTCCTGATACATCCGATACAAGGCCAGGACGAGGAGATTCCCAAAACTGTACGCGTAGCAATAGAACGGGCTGGCGAATATGTGGGGGATGCTGAGCCATTCCCATCGAAACTCGTCGGGAACTTTGACGGCTTTCCCAAACTGTTGTCGCAGATCGGTCAAATAGGTCTGGGCCAAGTCCGTCACGGTCGAGCCTTGTGCAACCATCTCGTGCGCTCGATTCTCAAAGAGGACAAAATACGCTTGCCGGAGGACTGTCGCATAGATGTCATCCAATTGGTTTAGAAGGAGTCCCTGTCGCACGTTTGTGTTTGTTTCCTGTTGCATCAGCGAATCGGAGAGAATCCGCTCGCCAAAGACAGAGGCTGTTTCCGCCAAAGGCAGCGTAGAGTGGAACGTAAATACGGAATGGCGCTCCGCCAGCATGCCGTGCACAGCGTGACCAAGTTCATGGGCCATGGTTGCAATGTCACGGGCCTCACCAGTGAAATTCAAGAGGACGTAAGGAGTAAGAGCAGGCACGACGCTGTAGCAATAGGCTCCGCCAATCTTGCCTGATCTGGTCGGGGCGTCGAGATGTTGCTCATCAATGACACGGCGAGCGAGATCCGCGAACTTCGGCGAAAAGCCTCGATAGGCTTCGAGCACCATTCGGACGGCATCTTCGTAGCGATAGGTCTTTTGTTCTGTTCGATGAGGAGCATAGATGTGATACCGACTCATTGGCCGGATCTTGCAAAGGCGACCCTTGATGCGGAAGTATTCCTGAAAGATCTCACCGTTGCGGCGGCAGACGGCGAGCAGCGAATCCACGGCCTTGTCAGGGATATCATTGCCGAGATTGCGCGTGGCAATCGGTGTGGAGAATCGTCGAAGCTGGAGATTCTCCGACTTCCAGTCGTGTACAAGAGTTTTGTAAATCTCCCCCAGCAAATCATGCTGTCCAGCGAATACACGATAGAGCTCCCGATAGGCGGATTCGCGCAGGCGGGCGCTCGGATGGCGCAGATAGGCCGTTAGTTCCTCGCGCGTCAGCGCGAGCCGTTTGCCCTTCACTGTGAGGGTAAACGTCAAGCTGTTGGTCACGATGTCATACAGTTGATTGAGTGCACTACGGCCGGTGATGTTCTTGATATGAATGATCTTTTCTTCTGGTTCGCTCAGAGTGTGGGGCTGGTATCGGCGGATCGTTTCCAGGTGGTATCGGAGAGATCCCGTTCCTGCCATGAGCCGCCGTGCGTTATCCTGATCGACCCCTTGCCACCAGAGATCGAAGAACAAGAGACGATTACTAATGGCGGTCAGCCGTTCTTCCACTTTCGTTTTGAAGGAGCGGGCTTCGAGATTCTTGGTGTTCTCCGAGAACCAGAGATACGCATACGCTCCAAGGCGTGATGATGAATGTGCAATCTCCTGGCTGAGGTCGAGCAGCTGACGAAAATCTTCACGGGCCATCGTCGGGGCAAGTTTAGGACGCCAAGCCTCGAACCGTGAAACCTGGGCTTCAAGATCCGCGAGGTATGCGTCAAATTGACCAACAGGGTCTTTGACGAGATCTGCGAGGTTCCATCGGTCTGAACATGTCTGACCGGCCGCTTTGGATGACGTTCGACGCATGTGCTGGCGGCGAGACGAAGCAAGGGTCATGATGGTCATCTCCGTGAGGTGCTAATCCATTCTCTGTCATCATATCATTCCTGTTGGGTTGTACGAGCACAATTTCTCCGGCTGGTCGTGAGGGGAACTTCATCAAGGGTCTCGCAACAGGTATGATATCGAAGACGTTCGGACAAAATATGACTGGCCAGGAGCTCAATCGTGCAATTCAATATGTCACGGCGAGTACATCGTACAGTCGGGAGATTGTGGCAGAGATCCTGCGTACTGGGCTGGGCGAACTGACAGCGCTGGCAACTCAGAGCGCTCAGCGCTTTGAGCGCGAGCCCTTGCTGGAGTATGTGTCGCAGTGGACGATCAAACGCACCGGCCATCCAGAGCCGCTGGTTCGGGAAATCTTAGGCTGTGCCGGACGCTGGCTGGACGAGGTGTATGAAGAAATCTCGAAGCATCAGCCGGAATTGCTTCATGAGCCGTCGAAGGATGATGAAGGGGCCGAACCGGTGTGATCTATGGCAAGATGGCGACCACGGCGGACGGTGCGTGTAGTCTCTCGTTTCCACGAGTCGCAAGAAGGTCTTCGCGCATCGCTGCGGTCCGAAGAGCCGCAGCGGCTTTCCCGGCACGTCGAAGACAGCTATACCGCCCTTCGTCGACACTGTGTCGATCATTCCAGCCTTCTTTGTCTGGGGCGCCTCCTCAACCGATTAACCCATCACGATCCCGGTGTCCAAGAATCCGCATTAGCCGAACTCGAACTCGCCATACAACTGATTCGTGTGGGGACCAGGGTCAGGTTCCTGCCAGAATCCCAGGCGAGGACCGCCGATCTCGAATGTCATCTCGGCAGAGACTGCTTCTTTGTGGAAGTCACAGCCATGGTCGGCTCGGCAGAACGGCGACGGCTTCCCCTCCGTGGTCTGATGGATGAGGCGGAACAGGGGAAGGAGGAGGACCGCGGCGTGATTCTCGTCCATCGGATTCTCGCCAGGATTTCGCAGAAGGCCAAACAGTTCGCGGATTATTGCTACCCGGTGATTCTCAGCATCTCGATTCCGCGAGCAGATTTGAAAGGATTACGCCAGAGCAGGCGGGAGGAGATCAGGTTGGATCTCAAGAATCTTTCAGGGGCAGTTACGCTGCTGTTGCAGACGGTGCCGCATCTGAGCGCCGTGTTGATCGCCTTATGGGATGTCATGCCGCTGCCGGCACAGGCTGCAACCAGATTGGCCAATGTGGAGTTCGTAGAGCGGACGAAGTACCAGAAAGGATATCCACGAGTCCGCTTGCTGATTGAAAATCCCGGTGCCATGGCAGCGCTGACTGAACAACAGAGCGAAGCGTTCCGACAGCTTTTGTAATGCAATTCTCCGAACACAGACGTCCTCGTGAGGGAAACTGGAGAGGATGGTGTTTGACTAGGTCCGCAGGGAGCTGGCGAGTGCTTCGAGGTTCTTCGTCACCATGGCATCGCCGTTGTTGGTAGAGACGTTGATGCCGCTTGTGCACACCGCACGACATTCATCGATGCGTCCGAGTTTGTGAAGCGATTGGGCCAGTGCAAAATAGGCGGCAGAATAGCTGGGCTTGACCGTGACACATTGTTGGAGGGCCTTGGCGGCTTCGTCAAAATTCCCATCCTCCATATAGGCTTTCCCCAATCCGAACCAGGCCACATCGTCATTCGGATCGATTGCGAGAACTTTCTTTAATGGCTCGATTCGTGGATTGGGCATCGTTCCCCCTGGTGAACTCTGATCGACGGTACCACGCATCTCCGCTGATTGTCTATGCCGCTCATCGCGTGCTACGATTTCTTTTCGTTCCGGAGGACTGTTCTATGGGCAAGACTGGACTCGTTTACGATCCGCGCTACCTCGAGCACGATATGGGGATGGGACATCCTGAATCCCCAAATCGTCTTCGCTCGATCATGCAGCGGCTGGAGCAAAGCGGAACGCTCCAGCGGCTCATTCGGATTGAAGCTCGAAGAGCTGAAGACGAATGGATAACACAAATACATCAGCCGGGATACGTCGCGGCGCTGGCGAAACATGCACCGACACAAGGTCGCATCTCGCTCGATCCCGATACGTCCATGTCGCCGGGATCGTTGACCGCTGCTTATCTCGCAGCAGGTGGGACACTCGCCGCTGTCGATGCAATCATGAGTCGCCAGGTCGAGCATGTGTTCTGTGCGGTGCGTCCGCCCGGACATCACGCCGAAGCAGGTCGTGCGATGGGATTTTGCCTCTTCAACAATGTCGCGATCGCAGCCCGTTACGCGCAGAAGCGATACGCACTTCAAAGGGTTCTCATCGTTGATTGGGATGTGCATCACGGGAACGGCACGCAACATAGTTTTGAAGACGATCCCTCGATCCTGTTTTTTAGCACTCACCAATACCCCCACTATCCTGGGACGGGGCGTGGGACGGAGCGGGGCACCAGTGCTGGAGAGCAATTCACGATCAACGTGCCGATGGAGGCAGGTGAGGGAGATGAAGACTACCAGGCCGTTTTTAACAAAACGCTTGTTCCGGCAGCGGATAATTTCAAGCCGGACTTCGTGATGATTTCAGCCGGCTTTGATGCGCATAGAGACGATCCGCTTGCAAGTATGGGGTTGACGGAGGCCGGTTATGCAGATCTGACTGCGATCGTCGCCGGAATCGCCAAGCGATATGCTCACGGGAGAATTCTCTCGACGCTTGAGGGGGGATATAACCTGACGGCGCTGGCTGCCTCTGTCGACGCCCATCTCACAGCACTGTTGAACGCATGACCCGTGGACTCACAATCGGTCTTGGTGCGGCGCTTGCCGTCGGAGCGGTGTATGTCTATTACACCGAAATCAAGCCGGTTGTGATCTTCGGCTTGCGATCCGACTACGCCCATGCCATTCCTTTTCAAAAAATTCCTGCCGGACTCGACAGTCTCAAGGCCGAGTCCTGCGGCACCTGCCACCGCGAGATTTACGATGAGTGGAAGACGAGCATCCATGCGCACGCCTTCGCGGATCCGTTCTTTCAAGCATATTGGAAAAAAGACAAGAACATCTGGGTCTGTTTGAACTGCCATACACCGCTCGAGAACCAGCAGCCGACGCTCATCAAGGACATTCCTCGGGGGCGCGTCGAGAAGGCGATCGAGGAACCGAATCCCCGCTATGATCCGGAATACCAAAAGGAAGCCATCACCTGTGCCGCCTGCCATGTGCGTGACGGGATCATTTATGGGCCGTTCGAGGATTCAGCAGCCCCTCATCCGACAAAATTTGATCCCAACTTTCGTACGACGCAGATCTGCTATCGTTGTCACAACGTCGTATCCGGCCCGGCCCAGTTCTATAATGTGGGCCCCTGCGGCACCTATGCTGAATATGAAGGCAAGTTCTTCATGCGGGAGCGGGGTTTCATCTGCCAGAGCTGTCACATGCCGGAGATCGATCGACCGGTTGCTACAGATGGCCCGATTCGGCGTGGACGCCAGCATCTCTGGCGCGGAGGGCACGATCCGGACATGATCAAACGGGCCGTGGCGGTGCAGGTCAAGGCCGACCCACCGGATCCGAAGCCGGGCGAACAGGTGACCTTTACCCTGACGTTGATCAACGCCGGTGCCGGCCACAAGATTCCGACGGGGGACCCCGACAGGCATTTTACGATCGAGTTTCTGATCGAGGATCGCACGAAACAGGTGGTTCACCAGGAAAAGTCGACAATCGGACGATGGATTATGTGGCAACCGGTCGTTGCAGAGTTGTACGATAACCGGCTGCTGCCACTGGCCAGCCGCGAATACCGATTTGCCTATCGAATGCCGGCTGAATCTGAGGGCTTGGCCCTGAAGGCCCGCGTGCAGTACCATATCCTCACCGATGGGCAGCACGAGATGCTCCGTACGAAGTACGGATTGGCGGCCAATGATCCGTATCGATTCGAGATTTATGTCCGAGAGTTTCCGCTGGCCACGGATCTGGCGGACGTATTGAGCCGGGAGAGCAATCGACTGGCGACCGCCCTTGCTCAGCCGGAATCGGTGAGCTGTCGCGTGAAAGCTGATAGCTGATCAACAAAAGCTGATCGCAAGAAGGGGAGTACCATGACGCATCCGTTCTTGATCGATACTGAGACGCTCCAGAAAGGCTTGGGACAGCCGGGCCTCGTTGTCATCGACGTCCGCGGACGTGCGGCCTATGAATTCGGCGGTCACATTCCCGGTGCGATCAATTCCACCTGGCACGAGTACAGCGATCCCACTGCCGTCGCGAAGGGTGTGCTCGATCCCGATCTCGATCGCATGCGGCAGAAAATTCGTGCTCTGGGAATTAATGACGACAGTGAGATCGTGATTTACTCCAATCCCTTCGACAATTGGGGCGACGAAGGTCGCATGTTCTGGATGTTGGAGTATTTGGGACATCAGCACCTACGGATTCTCGACGGGGGATGGGTTAAGTGGGTGGAAGAGAGGCGCCCGTTTGAACATGGGCCTGTACGACCGAAACCGGGAAACTTTACGGTCAGGGTGAAGGCCGAAGTAATGGCCAACAAGGAAGAGGTGAAGCAGCTCGTTAAGCAGCCGAGGCCGGACACGGTGATCATCGATGCCCGTAGCCTCGAAGAATATCTTGGCAAGGAAATCTCGGGGATTCCACGTCCCGGGCATATCCCTTCGGCCATGCATATCGGATGGAACGGATTTTTGCAGCCTAACGCGACCGTCAAGGATGTCGAGGCGATCAAGGCCAGTCTGGACGAGAAAGGTCTTCACCCAGATCAAGCCGTGGTGTGCTATTGCACTGGCGGAGTTCGCTCGGCCTGGCTCTATTTTGTGCTAAAGCTTGCCGGTTATCGGAAGGTACGTAACTATCCCGGCTCGTGGTGGGAATGGAGCCGGGACTTTGCCTGTCCGGTGGAAAAGGATTTTAAAGGCTTGCAGAAGGTACTGGGTCTTGTCGATGAGGCAGCCCGGCCTTCTTGACAGGCAAAAAATGCCTGTGTAAGGTGAATCAAGTTCTCGGGACTTTTCGTTATCATCGTCCATTTCACCCTGCCAATCTCAACCACGGAGGAGGGACTCATGAGAATTCAACGCGGAGCACTTGTTGTCGCGGCGGTCGCAGCACTGGTCGGCGTACCGCTACTCGGTGGGCTGGCCTTGGCCGACAATAAGCATGTGAGCGAAGCGCTCGAACATGCGAAGGAAGCCGTGTCTCATGGGAAACAAGGCCATGCCGATGCCCTCGTAAAACATGCGGAGGGGGCGCTTAAGCATGCAGAGGCGGCCCAGAAGGATGTGAAGAATCCGCACTTGGACGAAGGTGTCAAAGAACTCCAGGCAGCCGTCGAGCATGGGAAGGCCGGTCATGCGGATGTGGCGACCAAACATGCTGAGGGAGCCGTCACGCATCTGTCCGAAGTGAAGTAACTAATCAGACCAGAAGCGAGTTCAACGGGCAGGGGAGTTCCCCCTGCCCGTTGTTGTCTGAAGAGGTTCCAAACGTGCGAGTCGGGTACTATCAAAATAATCCGCGGTTCGGGGAAGTCGCCCAGAACCTCGATCAGATCGAGGCGAAGCTCGAACAGGCTGAAGCAGACCTGCTCGTCCTGCCCGAGTTCTGTGTGTCCGGCTACCAGTTTGCCTCCCGCGAGGAGGTGCGACAACTCTCGGAACCGGTCCCCCATGGCCCGACGACTAGGCGCCTGCTCGACATCGCAAAGAAGCGTCGCATGGTGATTGTCGCAGGACTTCCAGAGCAGGCAGGAGCAGCCTCGTATAACTCGGCGGTCGTCGTCAGTCCGTCTGGCTTCCTCGGCTGTTATCGCAAAACTCACCTCTTTTTCGAAGAGACGTTGTTTTTTACCCCGGGTGATACGGGATTCCAGGTATGGGACATCGGGCCGGCCAAGATTGGGGTCATGGTGTGTTTCGATTGGTACTACCCCGAATCGGCACGGACACTTGCGCTGAAGGGAGCCGAGATTCTCTGTCATCCGTCGAATTTGGTCCTACCGAATTGCCCGGACTCCATGCCGGTTCGATGTCTGGAGAATCGTGTGTTCGCCGTGACCTGTAATCGGATCGGGACTGAAGCGCGCGGAGGTAAAGATCCATTGGTCTATATCGGCAACAGCGAAGTCGTCACTCCTCGGGGCACGATTTTGCATCGTGCCCCACGAGATCAGGAAGAACTCTGCATCGTCGAGATCGACCCAGCGGACGCGCGAAATAAATCCGTCACCCGGTACAATGATCTCTTGCGCGACCGACGTGAATCCCTCTACAAGTGAGGCGACAGGGTTTCTGCCTACGGCTTGCACGCAGGTCGGCGCCGCGGTAGGATCACAATCATGAAGAGCCTCCCTCTCGGAAAGGGAATTTTTTTGGTCGCCGCTCCGTCCTTGCGGGATCCGAATTTTCGGCAATCAGTGGTCCTGCTCTGTGAACACGGGGCGGAGGGTGCGCTGGGCGTGATCGTCAATCGGCCGACGGCCATGTCGGTGTCCGAAGCGCTACCTCAGGTGCCGGTGCTCGAAAGTCAGCGGCACGTCCTTTTTCAAGGCGGGCCGGTCCAGACGAATCAGGTGATGATGCTCTATCGACTCGAGCAGTTGCCGGATAATTCCCATCACGTTTTTGATGGGGTCTGCCTCGGCGGCGACATGGCACTGGTCGATCAGATCCTGACTGGCAATCCGGGTAAGGATGCATTCCGCGCATATCTTGGCTATTCCGGCTGGGGCCCTGGACAACTGGAAGCCGAAATGAAAACCGGATCCTGGATTACGATTCCGGCGGATCCCAGCCTGGTGTTTGACAAAGATCCTGCTCGGATCTGGCCGGATATCTTCAAGTCGCTCGGTGAAGGCTATCGCCACTATGCCGATATGCCGTTCGATCCATCGCTAAATTAGCCAGCGTTCTTCAGCAACCCTTCTGCCTTTTCCTCTCACATGTCGCGCACCTTTTTGAAACAGCTCCATTGAAGCTCTGTTCATCCGGTGTTAGGCTCTCACTCCATGCGATGCCTTCGTCAGGGCCGATTGAGCGTCGGTTTCATGATCGACATGACGGGATTGCTATTGACTGTATACCTGTCGAGCGGCTGCGGTGTCGCCTATACCGTCATCAAGTCTGAGGCAAAAATGGATCGCTTGACAGTGCCGATGACGAAAGCTCAAGTCGTCGAAGAAATCGGCTGGCCGGATCGAGTCCTGCGCGACGATGGGCGGATGTTGGTATGGGAATATTCGCTGACGGCTCGGAACCAGTGGCTCTATGAACTGGGTCTCTGTCCTTTTTCGATCCTGATTGGCGGGTGTCTGATCTATCCCTTTACCAACATTGCCATGGAAGATGAGCGCGAATATCCACACCATGTCGTGCTCGTGGACGACGAACTCTGTGCCTGGGGTCCGCCAGCCGCTATCCTCCAGCGACGTCGGGCCTGTGAAACGGTGGGGATTCCGCATGCACGAAACGGCGGAACACCGGGACGGCCCGAGCCGGTCGTGACGGGCCTTGGTCCTATCAATCGGGAAACCATCGATCACTATCGCACCATGGCCGTCATGCTCTTCGAGGACGCCGCCGGTGCGCCGGGGTCCGGGTCGCGCGTGGCGGGAATCATCACGACACTGCTGCTCGACCTCGACATCAACGCGGTTGAACGGGCCAAACTGGATGAGGTGCTCAAGGAACAGGTCATCCAGTTAACCCATACCGATGATGCCAACGTGCTCAAGGTCGGCAAGCTGGTCGGCGCGCAGGCTATTCTTGTCGGCGGGGTCCAGCAGTGGGAACGCCATGAGGAGGCCGTCACCAGTAGTGTGTCCCTCTCGCTCCGCATGATCGATGTGGAAACCGGGCAGCTGCTTTTCAGTGGCGAAGGTCACTTGACCGATCCGACAAGCGACGATCCGGAAGGATCAGCGAGATTAATCGCCCATCGAATTCTGGCCCGATTCGGCTCACAGACCGGTCTCTTGGGATCGGGTCGTATCGGGGTGAATTGGGAGCTGCAAGAATCGGCCGGTAGACGGTTTTATCTGGTGCGTGAACTGAGGAGCGGTCTGCCGGCTGAAAAGGCTGGTCTCAAGGTCGGCGATCGTGTGGTGGCCTGCAATGGCTCGTCGCTTGCGACGGTGAAAAAGGAACGAGATGCCAAGCGGCTTTGCCAGGTCGAGGCGGGGCAAACCCTCCACCTCGAGGTACAGCGTGCCGATCAACCGATTGAAGTCGTAGTAACTGCTGAAAGACGCCCGGGACTATAGCGAAGCGATGTGTACATAGGAGCAGGAGAGAAGCATGGATCATTCAAAGATGCGACAGTCCGGAACGGATGCGTTGCTAAAGAAAATACATGAGCGGCCGCAAATGCCGCTGGCGGAATGGCTCCGCGCACCGGCCCATGCCCATTATATGGCCTTCCGCATGTCTGACCCGCCTGCCCAACGTGCGGCCAGCCGGGCGGAATTTCAATCGCTGCTCGGAGCCTTCAAGATCGCCGAAGAAACCACGGTCATCCGGGAGACATTTGGCTACGGTATCAAGGAAGCGGAGACCGGCGACCGATTGATCGTGGTCTGGCAGGCGCACACCGAATACTACAACTACCAGCTGTGGCATCTGCCGCCTGAAGGAAAACCAGAGGTTTCGTTCGGGCCGCTGACGTTTCCCAACTACACGTTTCCCATCACACCGCTCGGCACAGAAGTCTGTCGCCTAGATATCCTGCTCACGGCGGATTCGACGCCTTCGCGCGAACGGATGCGGGTGTTGTTGCCTGGGCCGGTTCTCTATGGGAGCAGGATTTTTGACGGGGAGACAAGCCTCGTCACCAGCTTTACACCTGATGAACAAGGACGGGAGCGCTATTGGGTCGGCCTCGGATCGCCACAGGCGCAGGCTTCACGACTGAAAGACATCGTCGATGCTATCGTGAGAATTGAAACCTACTACCATCTGCTCTTGATGCAAAAGCCGCTGTTCTCCTCAGCCATCGACCAGGTCTACAAATTCGAGCAAGTTCATTTGAAACAACGGGAGATCATTACGGGCCACATCGCGCACGCGAATTCAGAGACACTTCAACGATGGCTCAACAGTCTCACGCAAGACCTGCTGAAAACGAACCGCATTGCCGGGAGGCTGCACTTCGAACTGTCTGCCTCGTTGCCTTATGACAAGATCGTTCATACCACGATTGCGTCGTTGTCAGAACGGCCGATGGAGGTTTACCGACCTGTGTCCGACTATGTCCTCAGCGGGATCACAGGAGTGGCCGAAGGCTATCAGCAGCTCCTCAAGCGCATCGAGACATTGCGAGGCGGGTTTGAAGGGATCATCTCAATCATCCGTGCCCGCGTCGATCTGATCTTGGAAGGCCAGAACCTCACGCTGTTGCAAAGCGTCGACAAAACGACGAAGAGCCAGGCCATCCTGCAACATACGGTCGAAGGACTGTCGGTCATCGTGATTGCCTATTATCTGGCCGGGCTCGCCGGAGTGATCTTCAAGGGATTCTACGATATGGGATGGCTCAAGAACGCCAATATCGCATCAGCAATCTTTGTTCCGATCGCGATTGGCCTTGCCTTCGTCATCACGACGGTCAGTAAGAAGTATCTACACAAGAAACTGTCGAGAGAACATTCGCCAGAGAAAATCGATAGGCCACAGCCCTGACTCCTTGGAAACAGGGAGGATCGTACGGAATTGAGCAACCTGACACCATAGTCTCCACTGTAGCAAACGGTGTTGATGTATTTCCGGAGGGTCGATGAGATTAGAGGGAACAGCGAAGACGGATTGATCTAGCTCCTAAGAATATGTGTATCTGACAGAAACTTGCCGGTGTGAGAGGTGGCAATCTTTGCCACCTGTTCCGGTCGTCCCTCCGCGACAATCTCTCCGCCTGCCGCACCGCCTTCCGGGCCGAGATCGATAATCCAATCCGCTGATTTGATCACGTCCAAATTATGTTCCACCACGACGAGAGTATTCCCCGCGTTGACGAGCTTGTGCAGGACGGACAAGAGCTTCTTGATGTCTTCAAAGTGCAAACCGGTCGTCGGCTCGTCCATGATGTACAGCACATCCTTGGCGGCGGAATCCTTCAGCTCCGCCGCAATCTTCAGGCGCTGCGCTTCTCCGCCGGATAGCGTGGTGGCGGATTGGCCCAATCTCACATAGCCGAGCCCGATTGAAGAAAGGAGATGGAGTTTCGCGGAGAGTCTTGGCGCGTTCAAGAAGAAGGCCAGGGCCTCGTCGACCGTCAGGTCGAGGACATCGGCGATGGTTTTCCCGCGATGTCGGATGGCGAGGACTTGCGGTTTGAACCGTTTTCCCTCGCAGGTCTCGCACGGGACATAGATGTCCTCGAAAAAGTACATCTCCAATTTTTCAACCCCGCTGCCCTCGCAGCGTTCGCACCGGCCCTCCGAGGCATTGAACGAGAAATGGGTGGGCGTGAGTCCCTGACGAAATGCGTCCCGTTCTGAAGCGAAGATGGAGCGAATCTCGTCGAACGCTTTGAGATAGGTGATGGGATTCGACCTGGGCGTTCGCCCGATCGGTTGCTGATCGATCAGTCGGACTCCTTTGAGATGTTCCAATCCTCTGATGGCCTTGAAGCGTCCCATAGGCAGCGACCCTACACGAAAGGCACGAGCGACGGCACAGTAGAGCGTGTCTTCCACCAGCGTACTCTTCCCGGATCCGGAGACACCGGTCACGCAGACCAACATGCCGAGCGGAATGCGCACGACCAGATCCCTCAGGTTGTGTTCGCTGGCTCCGGCCAACACGAGCACCTTGCCAGTTCCTGAGCGGCGCGATTTCGGCAATGAAATGGAAGCTTCGCCGCGAAGGTAGCGGGCGGTGAGGGACCGGCGATCTGACAGAAATTCTTTTGTTGGAGCTGCACAGACGACTTCACCTCCCTTTTCTCCGGAACCGGGTCCCAATTCCACGATGTAATCGGCCGACTCGATTATGTGGCGGTCGTGCTCAACGACAACGACCGTGTTGCCTGCCACAGCCAGGTCATTGAGAATGCCGGCCAACAAGTCTGTATCTCGCGCATGAAGTCCGATCGTGGGCTCGTCGAGCACGTAGAGCGTCCCGACCAAGCCGGAGCCGAGCTGATTGGCGAGGGATACTCGCTGAGCTTCACCGCCGGACAGGGTTTTTGTCTGGCGCGTGAGCGTCAGATAGCCTAACCCGACTCGCCGGAGAAACCTCAGCTTGGCATTGAGCTGGCGCAGAATGTCCTGCGCGATAGTCTGTTCGAAGGGCCTCAACGTCAGCGACTCGATCCAGCTTGCGACCGCGTCGATGGTGAGTTCGGAAATATCATGAATGTCACGGCCTGCAATCTTGACGTACCGTGCGTCAGGTTTCAGCCGGCTGCCTCGACAGATCGGACAGGTGTAGGGTGTGCGATAACGACTCAGCAGCACACGGACGTGAAGTTTGTAGCGTTTCCCCTCCATGTATTCGAAGAAATCATGGATCCCTTCAAACGAGTCGTCACCGTCCCAGAGCTTCTGTTGAACGGCGTGAGGCAGCTCCTTGAAGGGAATCGTAGTATCGATCCCCTGACGTTTCACGGCCAGGAGCATTTGCTTCTGCCACCAATCCGTTCCCGCCTTGCTCCAGGGTTCAATCGCCCCTTGAGCGAGAGACTTGGCGTGATCCGGTATAACAAGGGCATGATCGTAGCGGAGGATGTTGCCGAAGCCTTTGCATTCGGGGCAGGCGCCGAGCGGATGGTTGAATGAGAACAGGATGGGCCTGAGGGGTTCGAAGGTTCGCCCACACCGCTGGCAGCGAAACCGAGTGCTGTAGACAACTGTGCGTTGTCCGATCACATCGACGAAACATTGGCCTTCGCCTTCCTGAAACGCGGTTTCGATGGCTTCGACCAATCGAGAACGGTTGTCGGACCGAATGAACAGACGATCGAGCACGACCTGCATGGGCTGGTTTTTCCCAAACGAGTGAGCCCCGGCTTCGTGAAGATCGAGCACCTCCTCTGCGACCTTGATACGTGAGTATCCTCTGGTCAAGAGCGATTGCACGAACGGGTGTTCTTGTTTGTGGGCCGGCGGGGCGATGGGGAACAGGACCATGGCGCGTGCTCCTGAATATCGATCGAGTACGTCCTGTGCAGCCGTATCGGGCTGGAAGCTGCAGGCCTCTTCGTGGCAGTCGGGGCACGTCGGTCGTCCAATCTTCGAAAAGAGCAGGCGCAGGAGATCGGAGATTTCCGTGGCCGTTCCAACTGTGGAACGGGCTGTCCGGACTTGGTTCTTTTGCTCGATGGCGATGGCGGGACGAATGTTGAGAACTTTGTCTACGTCGGGCCTCGCTACCTTGTCCAGAAACATGCGAGCATAGGTCGAAAGGGATTCGACGTAGCGCCACTGGCCTTCCGCGAACAGCGTATCGAAGGCCAGGGAGGATTTGCCGGAGCCGGATACACCGGTAATGGCCGTCACCTGATTATGGGGAATGCGGAGCGAGATGTTCTTCAGGTTGTTTTGTCTGGCGCCCTCGATCAACAGGTCTCGATCCTGATCGGGGGAGAGAGGGATTGATCCCATGTGGAAGAGCCCCCATATTTAAACGTGTCATGGTAGCAAGGCTGCCGCCATGCTTCAATGGGACGCCGGGGGCCGGATTTGTAGATTCGCTTGGGAATTCTTGTCGGGAATGAGACGATGAGACGATCTGAGTTTTGCCGATGCCGAAAGAACCGTCTTCCATTCCATGGGTCAATCACGTAACCTGATTTGCGCGGAAGGGGATCACCCGCTCCATGACACAGTCCTCTGTGCCAACCGATTACCTTGAGCTTGGACGTCAACTCGCGCAGTTGCTCGGGTCGAGTCTCCAAGGCGACTCCGGCGAGGCGTTGAAAGAATTAGCTCGCGCCTTTGACCCTTCGGCGAACGAGTCACGGATCAGCGCGGAGGTGTTCCTGTTTCACAAGTATCTCGTCGTACAAACCTGTGTGGGGGTTTTTCCTGAGGCATACGTCGGACATGTGATCGGCGGACTCTTTGCGGCACTCAATGAGAAGGCTCTGGGACTCGATCTCAACCAGGACCGGCAGGATGCGATGGAGCAGATGTGGCGAATGCGCGCCAAGCAATTCGATGAGCCCTTTGCGCGAGATCGGGAGCACTTTCTGGATGAAGGGAGCGACCCGACTTACTGGAAACAGAGCATTATGCAGTTCTGCCAGAATGTTCGTGCAACCGACAATCCTCCCGATATCTGGGCCGGCGGCGAAGGACCTTCTCACCATGCCAGCCGGTGCGTCATGCACACCGTTGATACGCTCGTGACGGCGATGACGCAAATGAAGCGCGTGCACTTCGGCGACGAAAGCTAAGGCCCCCACCTCCGGCTCTACCATTACTCCGCTGACAAGCTACTCCGCGACGACGCACACGAAAGTCGTTGAGACGGGACATCGCGCGGTTAGTTATAGGCGAAGGGAGAGAGGGGAGGGAGAGGCTTTCCGTCAGGCTGAGGGAAATGAACGGACAGATAGTCTCTGAGCCTCGTTGCGGCGTCTGGGCGGAGGCTGAGCAATTCCACACCGAACTCGGTGCTGTCTGTCCATCGAACAATGGCTTGATGAATGTCCAAGGGAGCCGGTTGATCTTGCAAATAGAGTCTCAGCGAAAGCACGGTTCCTCGTGGGAGCGGCTGTTCACTCTTGATCCGCCACCCCTCTCGCGAGAGGTTGATAAGGGCACCTTTCCCTGCCCCCTGAGGGGTCAAATATTCCAGCTCGCAATGGAGGTAGTGTCGAGGGGCGCGGCGTGGCGAATGCCACGATCCTGGGGAAGGTTTGCCGGCTGTCTCCTCTTGATTCGATGGTGCTGAGGGTTGTGATCGAGTGGGCCGAGGGATCCGAACACGCCAGAACTCAGAGGAAATCCAGGCGGCCGTGCTGATCGCCAGTCCGATGATCAGCACAAATTCGACAAGGCTTAGCATGCACGACCTCCTCGTCTAACGGCCTTCTCGCCTGCTCACGGAGTAACCATAACCAGGGGCCAGATTGTTGGTCAGTCCCCAAATTGGGTACATCCAAGGTAGGGGAAAGTGCGAATCGTCGCTCCAGCAGAGTGGTCTGCACGTGTCGGAGGGTTGAGGGGATTACCCTGCTGTGGTAGGGGACTTCAGCGGAGTGCGACTTTCAGGACTCCCACACGTCCGATATAGAGTGCCAAGGACAGACCCATCGTCGGCCAAAGTCCGATGCGCGGCACTCCAAGGATCATGGCGGTGACATTGACGAGCCAGGGTCGGGCGAACCAGAGAAGGTTTTTCGCATAGCTCAGGAGATGATCGGAGCCGCCGGGCTCCCTTCACTCTTCTCGGAAAGCCTCCATGGCCTCCCGTTCGATCGCGTCACCCTGTCCCGTATACCGTGACGAGAAGTGGAACACGATGAGGTCGCGCACAGCGGCCTTCCGTGCCAGCCATCCGGCCTGTCTGGCCGTCAGGTGATACCGGTCGAACGCCTTCTCACGGTCTGCGTCCAAGTAGGGTGATTCGCAGTAGAACATATCGGCTCCGTGCGCGAGGTCGGCGATCTTCGCTTCATTTTCTTCATCAAATCGAGCGTCGACGACGTAGGCGACCTTTTGGCCTCGCGAGATTGTGAGGAACCTTTCCTTGATCTCACCGAGGACAAACTCGCGCTCCTCCGGGCGATGTTCAAAGTAGAGGATGACGGGAAACCGAAACGTGTCCGGCTGGCCTTGCCAAAGATACTGTTTCACATCCTTGAGCCACGATCCGACCGGTAAACCCGCCTCATGCAGTTTCTGCTTGTTCACGTTGATATGGAAGGGCTCCTCCAGCGAATAGGCGAACGACGGAATACGGTGGTTCAACGCCACCGCTTTCACGGTGAGTCGGGGTTCCTCCAGAATGGTGAAGGGATTGTTGCCTTGTTGTGCGGGGAAGGGTTCGCGTTCGATTTCGTGCAACATGAATCCATCCGTTGCCCGAAACGTTGCGCGGTGAATGTCACCCGGATGAAACTCCTTGACCTCGATCGTCAGTGGATAGCCGTCCACGAGATTCCAGGTATAGCCGTTGAGTTTTCCCTTGACGTTGGCAATCAGGCTCGGAGGTCCGTACAAGCGGACAGTCTTCCCTCTGCCGAGAGCAACTCGGAGGACGGCGTCGAACCCGATGAAATGGTCCATATGGGTATGGGAGATGAAGATATCGTTGGCGCGAAGCAACCGTGTCGGTCCCAGTGCGCTGTTCTCACCGAGATCGAAGAGCAGGGCGCGTTTCGACCATCGGACTTCGATGTAGACTCCGGGATCCCCGAAGACGTCATTCACAAGGTAACTTGAGAAGGATGGATTCATCGACGCCCGTCAACCGAACAAGACAGTTCGTATGACACTATACATGATGATGACTTCAACCGCATGGGCGATGATAGTGAGGTAGAGATTGCGTGTTCTCACCCACAGGAGACCCCAGATCACACCGTCCCATAGTGCGATCCAATGGAGGTGACGGAATGTGTGTACCATAAAGGGATCGAAGGCAAACACGAAGGCGCTGACTCCGATCGCTCCACCGGATAGCCACGACCTCGCGCGGGTTCCGAATATGGTACGACCCAGGGCGAGTAGACGTCCTAGCAGAAAGCCGCGGAAATTCAACTCAACACATACGGCAATCGCAGAAATAAACCACGGGATCATGATAAGTAATGGAATCTGAGCGTGTGGCGTGTCTTTCAGGAACGTAATGTCCTCGCCGAGTCGCGGCACGGTCTCCAAGATGATGAACGTATTGAAGCCCCCCAACAGGAGTCCGGTGATCAGACCAACGCGCAGGCCTGCGCCCAGCCCGTCTGGCTGTAGGCCTAATCGAGGTATGAGTGTCGTATTGTGCTGTGCCCACAGAGCCAGCGCGAGATAGCTCAGAATCTGAGGAATAAACTGGATGAGGGTCTGTGCCTGTAGGGATTCAGGCAGGATGTAGAAGTTGAGCGTAGCCGCGATGGGGAGCAGGGCCAGGCCTGCCCCCCGTTCTTCAGTCTGAGTCGGCCTCTGCGAGGCGTTCGGCTCAGGTTCCGCCATTGCGGTAGTTACTGGATCTGAAGGTTATAGCGATCGAGCGTGCTGGCCTTGTGTCGCGCGAGATTCGAGAGCGACTTGTTGTAATCCACGGTAGCGCGCAATTCATTCCCTTGGGCCGTGGCCAGATCGCGCTGAAAATCCAGGACGAAGCGTGTCGTGCTGAGTCCGACCTTCAGGCGCTCTTGCTCAGCCTGCAATTGCTTTTCCGCCATGATCCGCGCCGACCTGGTCGTTTCGATCCGTTTGAAATCGGTTTGAACCCGTCGTACGGCCTCGCGCACGCCGATGATGATCTGCTGCCGAACACTGACGACCGTCGCTTCCGCGTTCTTCATCTCGATCTGCCGTTTGTTGAATGTACTCCAAGCCGAGCGATTTCCCAACGGATAACTGAGGACGAGCCCGGCGCCGTAGTTGTAGAAGTCGCCGCTGAAGTTATTGTTCACGGAATTGGGGTAATTGCTCCCCAGTCCAGCCATGCCCACCGTCCCTTGGAACGACAACGTCGGCAGCAACTGGTTTTTGGCGAATTTGGCGTTAAGATTGCTTGTCTCCATGTTTTTCTTGGCCTGAACGATTTCCGGGCGTCGTTCGATGGCGATGTCGATGGCTTCTGGAAGGCTGATGGGTTCCAACGTGACGACCGGTGGGTCGAGCAGAGTTAGTCGTAGATCCTCACGGAGTTCTTCTTCAGCCGGGTTGAGTAACCGGCGCAACTGATCTTCCTGGTCGCGAATCGCTTTTTCCGCCACGATGACCTGTTCCACACGAGACGCCACGGCAGCCTCTGCTTGCAGGACGTCGACGATCGACATGACTCCGGCTTTGGCTTTTGCACGGTTACTCGCCAGCAGTTCTTGCGCGGCTTTCAAGGCGGCTTCGGCAACCTTGAGGTTTTCATTGGCGAAGACGACTTCCCAATACGTTTGCTCGACCGTCGCCACGACGGTGAGCACACGGTCGCGAAACACGTGCTCTTCCACCGTTGCGTTGTTCTGGGCAATGTTGATGAAAGTTTTGGTGAGCTCGATGCCAGCGTTTCGCAGTAACGGTTGTGTCAGTGTCAGGACCAGTCCTCCGGTATAGGCTGGGTTGAATAAGAACCCGGTCGCCACACTCTGATTGACATTGGTTCGAGCTGGACTGTAATTCAGGTCAATATTGCCGCCCGTGAGCAGATTCGTCGTCGCATCGACCGTGACGGAATCGACTCGCTGATCAAATGTTTGGATCTCTGTGAGATTACCCGTCGTTCCTCCGAAGACCGGTCGGTTCAGCGGACTCACGGTTCTCGTATATTGGCCGTTGACACTGAGCGTCGGATCGAACTTGGCCTGCTCGACCGTGATATCAAATAAGCGGCTTTCCTTCGTCTGCCGGCTAATGCTGATATCAAGGTTATTTCGAAGGGCTCGCAGGGCCGCATCGGCAAGCGACATGGCTTCGCGACGTTCCGGAGCAGCCGGCTTTGTGTCCTCCGCAGCCTGGCTCAGGCCGGAAAATGCAGTGAGGACAAGACTGAGGAGAAAGCCCAACCACCATGGTCTTGTTGTGTTCCATCGATTCATAAAGCCCCCTTTGGTCGACAACATGCCTGGGAACATACTATAATGATATTTGGTTAGGCTGTCATGAACATAGTGTGAAGCTGCCGGTATGCGTGTGAAACACCTTTTTCCATTGCTGAGTGGGGTAGCGCTGTTCGTTGTTGGGGCGATGCTCCCATTGGATCACGCGTGGGGACAAACGGTATCGGGAGTCCGCTCGTTCGACGGCGGAGTTGGACCACTGTTCAATCTAGTGGGGCCCGGAAATCTCTACTTGGACAATCAGGGCACACAGGGGTATCTCTACACGCCAGGAGTTAATTTCGAATCCTATAATTTTCGCAACCCAACAAGCGGCCAGGCCTGGTCTGGGGCCTTGATGACTCTTGGGCCGCAACTGTCGGTCGGACTGATCCAAGGGGCGAATCAATCAGGCACAGGTATTGTGTTGCCGCGGCCGCCACTTCAAACTCCACCACTCCTTCCGATCCAATCGACCATTCTCGAAGACATTCCATAATAAGCACGAAGGCGAGGGGCTAGAGGCTAGGGGGCAAGGAAGAGTTTCCCTTTGCCTTGCGCCTCTTGTCCCATGCCTCAGTCATGGTGCATTCGCGAGTTGCCAGGTGAGTGCGAGAACGTAACGGGCCGCAGAAACAAGAATCTCTTGATTGAGTGTCTCGACCGTGTCCGTCGGTTGATGAAAATGGGGGTGTACTCCCCCGCTCACGACGGTGACCGTGGGAACCCCTGCTTCTTTAAACGGCACATGGTCACCACCAGGGAAAAACCCGAACACATCCACGTTATCGGCGAGACCGGCGGACTGTCCTGCCTCCTGGACGACGTGCTTGTCTAACCCGGTTACGCCAAGAGTCAATCGTCCGTTTCCGATTCCCGCATGATCGATGTTGATCATCCCTTTGGTCTGGCCGAGTGGAATCACCGGTTTCGAAACGTAGAGCCGTGATCCAAGCAGGCCTTGCTCCTCGCCGCTAAATGACAGAAAGAGCAGCGTGCGTTTGGGTTTGATTGGTAGCCTGGCAAGAGTCCGGGCGACCTCCAATATGACGGCGGTTCCCGAGGCGTTGTCATCAGCGCCGGAGAAAAGTAAACCGGCTTGTTTCCCGAAATGATCTCGATGCGCCCCGATCACAATAGCCTCATCCGCCAATTTCGGATCGGTTCCGGGCAGCATCGCCACCACGTTGATCAAGAATCCCTGCTCCTGACGTACTTCCCAATCAAGCACCCCGAAGTAGTCCGTGCGAAAAGACCGAGGTGTGGGGGAACCATTCAGCTGCTCCTGGATTGTGCGCAGTTGTCTCGATTTGGAAGGATCGGTTCCCGTGAGGATGTATTCCGCTTGCGAGGTGCTGATCCAGGCGCCGGGCAGCCTGTCACCTTCTGCAGAGAGACTGTAGAAGGCGGTCGGCCGTCCTGTCACGCCGCGACGCATCTCATAGGCACTCAGGACCGGTCCTGTCGCGGTCAGGTATGCAATGGCACCTTTCTGGCGGGCGATCCGAATCTTGTCTGCATGGGTAATCGTTCCCTTGTAATGATCAGGCTTGCCCCTTAGAAACAGGACGATGCAATTGTTTACCTCGACTCCGTCGTACTCATTCATGCCGGCGGCTGAATCGACAATGCCGTACCCGACGAAGACGATCGGTGCACGAACGTGAGAGGACGGAGAATCGAGCACCGGCAGAAAGTCCGTTCCGAGTTCCTGGCTCAGCGGTACCCGTGCCGTCGAGATTTGCAGAACCGGCGCGGGGGCAATGATGACGGCCTTGTGGGGAGCCGACATGAAGCCGGTCGCCAGTGACCCAAGGCCTTCTCCAGAACCACCTAAAGTATTGAATCGATCCGATGGAACAGCAACAAGGTTCAGCTGAGATGCTCGGAGTCGATCTGCGACCCATTGTGCCGATCGCAGATCATCGTCGGTTCCGGTTTGCCGGCCGTTGAACGCTATCCCACTTAGGGTCGCCACATCGGCCATCATGCGTTCGCCTGATACCTGATCAATCGTTGAACTCAGCGCGCCACGTTCGTCGAGTGGGTGGACAGAGAAAGGGAAGACGACGAACGCGATAGTGATGATCAGAACGAAGGCCAAGTGCAGTACGAGGAATCCTGCTCTGACAAGCATTTTGCTCAATCCATGTCGTCGCCGGGTGTACATAGGAGCCTATATAGCATAGATTGAACGGTGATGGAGACCGGTTGCAGAGCCGCTTCCGGCCAGGGTAGTATCCTGCCTCATGAATGCAAGACGGCCGGTCTCAGCCGTCCCACCGCCGACCTAGGGAGGGGAGAGAATCGTGGGTGCCAGCGATCAGAGCAAGGGCCTATACGATCATCTGTATCGGCGGTTCTTCGAAAATCGTGATAGCCATCAGGGATATGAATTCCAGCATGCGCCGAGCGGGAGCGCACCAACGCCGGTTCTGTCGTTCGGTCGAAAACTCCGGTGGTGGACGTGGGATCGATGGCAACGCCGGAAGAAAATTCTGGCGGAACGAGATCGCCTTCAGCGGGAAATTCTTGAGATCAAGAAACGCTCTTCATCTTCCTAACATGTTGCGCACGTTCTCGGTAAAAAAAGCCTCCTGGTGCAAGAGGAAGACAGGGTTCTCCGTTGCAGGGGTGGCTTTTGTTCTGGCTGTCATGGTCGGTGAATGGGCGGCGCTCCACTCTACCGTTCAGGCATTGCAGGCCGAGAGCCAAACCGACAAAGAGGCCAACTTCAAGCGACAGGCGTTAGGAGGGTTGTTTAACCAATGGGCGTTCGATACGCAGAAGCCGGATGAACCTCCGAGCGGTTTTTCGCCCGTGGATTTCGGAGAAGGACCGGCTGCGATATGGCACGTTGCCGCTGATGCCGAAGCTCCGACCAAACCCAACGTGGTCAGGGGATCCTCCTCTTGCCAGGAGAGTACGTGCTATCGACTGCTGGTGGCGGATAAGTTCGAATATGAGTATCCCGACATTACCGTCAGGCTTCAACTCCCTGGTCAGGGGGCTGTCGGGATAGGAGGAGTTGTTCTTGGTGTCAAAGATGCGAAGAACTTTTACGCCGTGTCGGTCGATCTGGTCGGACAAACGCTCGAAATCTTTCGTGTGATCGATGGGAAGGAATCGGTCTTAGGCCGGGCTCCGATTAAACCGAAGGCGGTGGCGTGGCATACCATTCGGGTCCAGCGTAATACGATCATCAGCAAAGACTTTATGGAGACGTTTTTTGACGGGCAGTTAGTAGCCTCGGTGGAAGACCAGGCCCTTGGCCTTGGTCGAATCGGACTGCTCATTCAAGGGAAGACAACGTTATCTTTCGACAGCTTGCACGCAGTCCCGCTCTATTCTCACCGCCCCTTGTCTCCTCCTGCTGCATACTAGAGCTCTCATATGCTCGGTGGGAACTGTGTGATCGTGCTTGCTTTTGGACTAGTTGTAAGGTAGAGTGGAGTTGTGTATCACTGCGAAAGGCCTGGTAGTGGTGCAATAGAAATAGTGACAAGGCCTGAACTGATGTTGTTTTGGTCGTGCCCGGGAATCTGATCGGAAGCCAGAGCTAAGCCGCCACCGTGTTTGCGTCTTCGGCCCATTCCTTCCTCACTTCGTTCTCGAGTCCAAGACAACACCAATATCTCAAAGGAGGAACCCAATGGGTTCGAAGATTTATGTTGGGGGTTTGCCGTATTCCACAACCGAGCAGCAACTGAGCGATCTGTTTGCTGCACACGGGACAGTGGCGTCAGCCCGGATCATCACTGACAAGTTTACCGGCCAGTCCCGTGGCTTTGGATTCGTGGAGATGTCCGCGGATAACGAAGCGCAGGCGGCAATCACGGCGCTGAACGGCACCCAGTTGGGTGGCCGCACGTTGACGGTCAACGAAGCACGTCCCCAGGAGCCACGTTCCGGCGGCGGAGGCCGCGGCGGATTCGGCGGCGGGCGGCGATAAACCGCAACAAGAAGAAAACCATTGGGGCCACCGTCATGGTGGCCCCGCTATTTCCTTCCTAGAATTGCCCATCGTTTCGATGCCTCACTCGGCTGTCTGATTCGCGGCCGAACCGTGCAGTCCGAGGAAGTTCACAACACAAGGAGTGTTATGTCGACATTTGCTAAAATGAGTCTACCCCTGTTCCTCGCCCAGCGTCTGCAGCATGCTGGGATGATCAATCCCACGCCTGTCCAAAAGGCTGCGATTCCGCTGGGGCTTGAAGGCCGCGATGTTCTCGCCCAGGCCAAAACGGGGAGCGGGAAAACGTTAGCCTTCTTACTGCCGCTGATCGAGCGGGCGCTGCGCTGCGAGTTACTGTCGTTCGGGTCCGGGCAGTTTCCGAACACGGGAAGCAGTCCCGCCGGTGGACCAAAGTTTTTGGTTTTAGCTCCAACCAGGGAGCTCGCGCTGCAGATTGAAACCGAGTTGCGCAAGTATGCGCCAGCCGCCCTCACGTCCCTCGCCGTTTATGGGGGCACACCGATCGAGCGCCATTACCGTGCGCTGAAACGCCCGCCGATGGTCGTCGTGGGTACTCCCGGCCGTTTATTGGATCTGGTCGGATCCGGCCACCTGCGTCTTGGCGCCGTCACGTTTCTGGTGATGGACGAGGCGGATCAAATGTTGGATCGCGGGTTCTTGCCGGACATCAAGCGAATCCTGAATCTGCTCCCACGGGAGCGCCAGACGTTGCTGTTTTCGGCGACGTTCGCGTCAGAAATCCAGACCCTCGCGCAGAGCATGCAGCGCGATCCGGTTCGCGTCTCCGTCGACCCCGGTCTGAACAGCCCGACGTCGATCGTGCATGCCTACTATGTCGTGCCGGCCGAGCAGTCAAGGATGCAACTGGTTCATACATTGCTCCAGACGGTGAAGCCGGGAGAGCGATCGATGGTGTTTTGCGACCAGAAGTACAAAGTACGCCGCTTGGCGGCGCGACTGGGCGGTGAACCGGCCTCGGTCGGTTCGTTGACCGGCAATCATAGCCAGGCACAACGGGAACGTACGCTCGGTTCGTTTCGAACAGGTCGGCTCCGTTCACTCGTCGCCACCGATGTGGCAGCGAGGGGGTTGGACATACCCGATGTGTCACAGGTCATTCACTATGAATTGCCTGCCAACCCGAATTCGTATGTACACCGCAGCGGTCGGACCGGACGGGCGGAACGGCAGGGATCGACCTTTTTGATTCTGTCTCAAGCGGAAGAGCGAGAGTATTTGCACATGGTGCGTCAGTTGCGCATCAAGACAACGAAATTGCCTCTTCCCACACTCGCGACCTTACCACCGGCTGCCGCGCCGACGAACGAAGACAAGCTGGCACGCCACCCTCGGCCTCAGCACAGACCAGATCGCGGGCCGAGAGGATTTCAGGAGAAAAACGGCCGGCTATCAAGCTCGAGGTCCCGATGGTAAGATGACGGCGGGAATATCGCCGCCATGCCGTCGTTTCGCCTAGAAGCCCCGTTTGCACCTTGTGGAGACCAAGGGCCAGCAATTGACCAGCTGGCTGCAGGGGTTCGGGCGGGGACGAAACATCAAGTGCTCTTGGGAGTTACAGGCTCCGGCAAAACCTTCACGATGGCCAACCTGATCGAGCGTGCGCAAAAGCCCACGCTCGTGCTGGTGCATAACAAGACGCTCGCCGGGCAGCTGTACCAGGAATTCAAACAGTTCTTCCCCCACAACGCAGTCGAATACTTCATCAGCTATTACGATTACTACCAACCGGAAGCCTACATTCCGCAATCGGACACGTACATCGCCAAAGACGCGTCGATTAACGATGCGATTGATCAGATGCGCCATGCGGCGACGACCTCGCTCCTGCAGCGCAACGACGTGGTGATCGTCTCATCGGTCTCTTGTATCTATGGGCTCGGCTCGCCCGAGGTGTATCACGGTATGGTGGTCTACCTTGAAGAGGGAATGGAGATCAGACGAGAAAAGATTCTGGCGAAGCTGGTCGAGATCCAGTACGCGCGCAACGACATCGATTTCCATCGCGGAACTTTTCGTGCGCGCGGCGATGTCATCGAGATTTTCCCGGCTTCGAACGAAGCCGTGTCGGTACGGATCGAACTCTTCGGGGATGTCGTCGATGCGATTCATGAAATCGATCCGCTGACCGGAAAGTCGCTGAAGAAACTTCCCAAAGTCACGGTCTATCCAAACACGCACTACCTCATCGCCCCCGATCGGTATGAACGGGCCATCACGGGCATCGAAGAGGAGCTCGACGAGCGGGTCGCCTATTTCAAGACACACAATCAACTGGTGGAAGCACAGCGTATTGCGCAGCGGACGAAGTTTGATTTGGAGATGATCCGCGCGATGGGCTACTGCCACGGCATCGAAAACTATTCCCGCCACCTCAGCGGGCGGGCACCGGGCGAGCCGCCTCCTACGCTGATCGATTATTTCCCCAAGGACTTTCTGTTGATTGTTGATGAATCGCACGCGACAATTCCACAAGTGGGCGGCATGTACGAAGGTGACTATTCACGGAAAAAGACGCTCGTGGAATACGGATTCCGGCTCCCGTCGGCGGTGGATAACCGGCCATTGAAGTTTGCGGAGTTTGAACGTTGTCTGAATCAGGTGGTGTATGTCTCAGCGACGCCGGGTCCCTACGAATTGGAGCATGCGCGTGGGCATGTGGTCGAACAAATCATTCGACCGACCGGGCTTATGGATCCCGTGATCGACGTGCGGCCGGCAAAAGGGCAGGTCGATCACCTCCTCAGTGAAGTACGAGCGGAGGTCGCAGTGGGAGGGCGGGTGCTCGTCACCACACTCACGAAGCGGATGGCCGAGGACTTGACCGAGTATTATCATGACCTTGGCGTCAAGGTGCGGTACCTCCATTCCGACATTAAGACATTGGAACGGGCTGAGATTGTGCGGGACTTGCGCCGCGGGGTCTTCGACGTCCTGGTCGGCATCAATTTGTTGCGGGAAGGGCTGGATCTGCCGGAGGTGAGCCTTGTTGCCATTCTCGATGCGGACAAAGAAGGCTATCTTCGCTCGCATCGCTCCTTGATTCAGACCTCCGGTCGAGCGGCGAGACATGTGCGGGGTCGCGTCATCTTCTACGGCGATGTGATTACCGACTCGATGCAATTGGCCATTGACGAGACGGCGCGGCGTCGCCGGATCCAAGCCGAGTACAACCTGGTCCACGGGATCGTGCCCGAAAGTGTCAGAAAGGACATTCCGCCACTCGAATACGCCACGGCGGAGTTGGATTACGTCCAACTGGATCTGGCAGCCGAATCATCACCGGGCTATGAGAAGGATGAGGCAGTCGAGGAGACGATTCATCGCTTGGAGTTGGAGATGAAAGCGGCGGCAAAAGAGTTGGAGTTTGAGCGAGCGGCAGTGCTGCGCAATCGGATCCGAGACCTCAGACTCAGAGAACTGACGTTGAAAGAGGAGGTGAGTGATTAGACGTTCTTGTACAGGTAGATCCCCAGGAACATGCCCAACAGGCTGAGCAGATTGATCTTCAAGCTGAAGCCGATCGTGAATTTGGCCAGGATGAGATCGATGGTCAGCGGTGGGCTGATGCCGGGCGTAAAGTTCGTCGCAAAAATCGCTTGAATGGTGCCTTGCGGCGCCATGACCCGCAGGATTTCTCCCAAGATCCCACCCAGTAAGCCGCCGATCAGCACAAAAATGAGAAGGAGAAGAGGGGATTTTCTCACGGTTCCGGTCTCATGCAGTCGATGATTGTCTCGATGCGGTACTCATCAGGACCATAGCGAAAGGTCTCTAGTCTGTCAACAAGTTGCACGGTCTTTCTGTGCCGGATCGTCCCTTGACTTCTCCCCATCCGTCAATTAGACTGACCGATACTCTTTTGCTAGATTTTTCGAGGCGATCGGAGATCTGGGCGTAAGGCTTCGATGGCCTTTTTCTTTGTGAACCCATGCTGGACAGTTTAAGCGAGAAATTCGAGAAAATTCTGAAGAAGCTCCGCGGTTCCGGGGTGCTAACGGCACAGGACATCGCGGAAGCTTTGAAAGAGGTACGCCTCGCTCTGCTGGAAGCTGACGTCAATTTCAAAATCGTCAAGGAGTTCCTCGAGCGAGTTCGTGTCAAAGCAGTTGGTCACGAGGTCCTGCAGAGTCTGACTCCCGGTCACCAGGTGGTCAAGATAGTCTGGGACGAGCTGCGGGAGATGATGGGCCAGGAACGGGCCGGCCTCGCGCTCGTTTCCAACCCGCCCACCGTCGTGATGATGGTGGGACTCCAGGGGGCTGGCAAAACGACGACCTGCGGGAAGCTCGCCAGGTTGTTCAAAGGACAGGGGAGACGCGTGCTCATGGTTGCAGCGGACCCTCGGCGGCCGGCAGCCGGTGAGCAGTTGGCGAGTCTCGGGCGCGATCTCCAGATTGATGTCCACCGGGCTGAGCAGGCCCACGCATCTCAAGCGGACGTAGTCCGTATCTGCCAGGCTGGAGTGGAGCGAGCAGGGGATCAAGGATACGACCTCGTGCTGTTGGATACCGGTGGTCGACTCCACATCGACGACGAATTGATGAACGAATTGGTCGCGGTCAAGAGCGCGGTCCGCCCCCACGAAGTATTGCTCGTAGCCGACGCCATGACGGGACAGGATGCCGTGACCATGGCGACCCAGTTCGATCAACGAGTCGGACTCACCGGAATTGTTCTGACCAAGGTTGAAGGCGATGCCCGTGGCGGTGCGGTACTGTCCATCCGGGCGGTGACCGGCAAGCCGATCAAGTTTATCGGAGTCGGTGAAAAGCTCGACGCGCTCGAGCCGTTTCATCCTGATCGGATGGCCTCGCGCATTCTCGGGATGGGCGACGTGCTTTCGCTGATCGAAAAGGCCCAAGAGACCTTTACCCGCGAACAGGCCGAAGAAGCCCAGAAGCGGCTGACCAGTAATACCTTTACGCTGGCCGATTTCCGGGATCAGTTGGGGCAAGTCAATCGCCTCGGCTCCTTGGACCAGATTCTGGGGATGTTGCCGGGCGGCCAGAAGCTCAAGGGAGCGATGGAAGGGCAGCTGCCGGAACGGGAAATGAAGCGGGTGGCTGCGATGATCGATTCGATGACCCCGCGTGAACGGCGTGATCATACCATCATCAACGGCAGCAGAAAGAAACGGATCGCTCGGGGAAGCGGCACCAGCGTGCCCGAAGTCAATCGATTGATTAAGCAGTTTCTCGGAGCGAGAAAGATGGCGAAGGCGATGACAGGGGCTGGGAGCCGGAGGCAACTCGCGCAACTCCTGCGGTCGATGTGAATCATCATGGCATGCAGCTGCCAGCGATCAGCTTTCAGCCCCGTGCAGAATCCAATTTGACGTGTCAAGGAGCAGACAGCTGAAGGCTGAACGCTCATTAATCAAGGAGGACGATAGTGGCAGTTCATCTGAGACTCACGAGAACAGGACGACACAAGCGGCCGCTCTATCGGGTCGTGGCGGCTGATTCGCGCAAGCCTCGGGACGGGCGGTTCCTTGAAATCCTGGGAACCTTTGATCCGCTGAAGGAGCCGGCGGTGCCGGAACTCAAACAGGATCGAGTCCTCACCTGGTTGCGGCAGGGCGCACAACCGACCGTGACGGTGCGGACGCTGCTGCGCCGGTCCGGCCTGTGGAAACAGTTTGAGGGTGAGAAGGCGGCCAAGAAAAAGGGCGCGTGAAACCGTGGAAGCGATGTCGGCGGACCGAGTCACGATCGGGAGGATCGAGCGACCGTTCGGTGTAAAGGGAGAGGTCAAGGTTCGTTCGTTGAGCGACGTCCCCGGCCGTTTCGATCATCTGGAGAAGGTCAGCGTCGTGGTGTCAGACGGGAGAGCGATCGAGGCGACGGTCACGCACGTGCGGTCGGCTGGTCCCGGTTTCATCATGGGCCTCGAAGGCGTTACGTCCCCTGAGGAAGCAGGGGCATTCCGCGGAGGGCTCATCCAGGTGCCGCGTATGACACATTCCGGGTCGCCAGAACACACCTGCTATGAATGCGATCTTATCGGGATGACGGTGGAGAGTGACATGGGAGACGAAGTCGGGACGATCGAGGCGATCTGGGACGTGCCGGGGAATCATGTACTGGTTGTTCGAAAAGGGTCGCAGGAAGTGTTGATTCCCGCCGCCAAAGACCTGATCACGAAGGTTGACGTGGCAGGGCGCCGGATGACGGTCCGCGCCATCGACGGATTAATCGAGTATCACGATGCGGTGTGACGTTCTCACATTATTCCCGGACATGATCGCCCCGGTGCTCGACCAGAGCATGCTCAAGCGCGCGCAAGAGAAGGGGCTCCTCGAGGTGCGCATCAGGAATCTGCGTGACTACACGCTGGATCGCCACAAAGTTGCTGACGATGTGCCCTACGGCGGAGGGGCCGGGATGGTGATGAAGGCCGAGCCGATCCTGCGTGCCGTGGAGACGATCACGGCCGAGTACCAGCATGCCGGGGAGCACACACGATTGCTCTTCCCGTCTCCGCAAGGCCGGCCCTTTACCCAGGACTATGCGAAGGAACTCGCCGCCGAGAGCCAGAGGCTCATCATCCTGTGCGGACATTATGAAGGGGTCGATGAACGGGTGCGGCTTGCGCTCCAGCCGGAGGAGATGTCGGTAGGAGATTATGTCCTGACCGGCGGAGAATTGCCGGCACTCATCCTCATCGACGCGGCCGCTCGATTGGTTCCCGGTGTACTGGGCGATCCGGAGTCCATCGTCGAGGAATCGTTTTCAGATTCGACGTTGGAGTACCCGCACTATACGAGACCGGCGGAGGTGCGGGGGATGACCGTCCCGGAAGTTTTGCTCTCCGGCCACCATGAGGCGATTCGACTGTGGCGGCGGAAAGAAGCCCTGCGGAACACGTACCGCAGGCGCCCGGACCTCTTGAGGGATCGGGTATTGAATGCAGAAGATCGACGATTACTGGATGAACTTATTCGCGAGGGCGTAGGATCTGCGCCTGTTCGTTGTGGGGAGGGAGGATCACACCATGAATCGGCTTGAACGAATCCAACGCTCGTTGACGAAGAAATCGCTGCCTCGTTTTGAGATTGGCGACACGGTCCGTGTCCACGTGAAAGTCATCGAGGGAGAAAAGGAGCGGATCCAGGTGTATGAGGGCGTAGTGATCGCCCGCAAAGGGACGCTGAACACCGAGATGTTCACCGTGCGCAAAGTGTCCTATGGTGTGGGAGTCGAGCGGATTTTCCCCGTGCACTCACCGATCGTGACGCGCATTGAGGTCGTACGCCAAGGGAAAGTCCGCCGCGCGAAGTTGTATTACCTGCGCGGGAAGAAGGGCAAGTTTGCCAAGGTCGAAGATCGCGAGTTCGTGGGAGAGTCGAAACGCCAGCCCGGAGCCGCTCAGACTGAGCGAGTCTCCGAAGAAACGGCTGAGCCTGCAGGCGCTGCAAAATCATAGTCACAGGCGCTCCGAATCGTTCGCGAGCCTGATCGCGAGTGCCCGCTGGTAGTATGACACCCCAGGGCGATCTCGTGGAACCCACCGACGATTTTGAAGTAGAAGCTCGGAGATGCGGCTATCGGCGTGTCGCCGGTCTTGACGAAGCCGGTCGAGGTCCCCTCGCCGGTCCTGTCGTGGCAGCCGCGGTGATTCTCCCCGCACGCTGCCGTCTTACGGGAATCAACGATTCCAAACAGCTCTCAGAGTCCGAGCGGGAAGGGCTCTACGACGTGATCGTCCGACGGGCGATCGGAGTCGGAATCGGAATTGCCACCGAGCGGGAAATCGACAGCCTGAACATTCTCGAGGCCACACGAACGGCGATGCGTCGGGCGATCGATGCGCTCGCCGTGGCGCCGGATTGTCTGTTGACCGACGCCATGGACCTCCCGGGCCTCGGCATTCCCCTGCGCGCCATCATCAAGGGCGACGCCTTGTCACGCTCGATCGCCGCGGCGTCGATCGTGGCGAAAGTGACGAGGGACCGATTGATGGCGGACTATCATCGGACCTACCCCCAATACAATTTTCTTTCCCATAAGGGATACGGAACGGAAGAACATTTGCAACGATTGGCCGAGTACGGCCCCTGTTCGCTTCATCGGCGGACGTTCGCACCGGTTGCGGCTGTGCTGACAGGACGTGATTCCTGAGGCAGACCTCCGCTGCCTGAAGCCTACATTCCTACGGACGATTGAGCGGCAATGCTTGACCCCCGGCGACTCTTTGGGCAAGAAGGAGAATCAGTAGCGGAACGGTACTTGCGTCGGAAAGGCTATCGGGTCCTTGAACGCAATGCACGTTCCTCGGTGGGGGAACTGGATTTGGTCGTGGAGGATGGCGCGGTGCTGGTGTTTGTCGAAGTCAAATCGCGCCACAGCGATGCCTACGGTGGCGCCGTCCATGCTGTGCATCAACGCAAGCAGGACAAACTGATCCGATTGGCCGCCCAATATCTGGCCCGCCATCACATCACCAATCGGCTGTGCCGGTTCGATGTCGTATTGGTGCAGGGGACGGAAGCGAGCGAGGCTCAGATTCACCATATTCAAAATGCCTTCGAAGTGTCGGGAGACGATCTCCGGTGGTGACACCCAGATGATTCAACTGATTCACGTCTTCAAGTACTATAATCGGAGAGCGGCGCTCACGGATGTCACGCTCGACATCGAAAAGGGCGAATTCGTATTGCTGATGGGACCGAGCGGGTCCGGGAAATCGACGCTCCTCCGGATGCTGATCGGGGCCGAACAGCCGGACGACGGACATGTGTTCGTGCAGGGCAAGAACGTCACGAAACTCAAGTCTTCGGAAATCCCCTATCTGCGCCGAAAGATCGGGACGGTCTTTCAAGACTTCCGCCTCTTGCCGAAAAAGTCCGTCTTTGACAACGTGGCGCTGCCGCTGGTCGTGCAGGGAGCCTCGGCGGTCGACATCCGCCGCAAGGTGACCGAGGCGTTGCGAGCGGTCGGTGTAGACCACAAGCGAGACCAGTTGCCCGTCGGTTTGTCGACAGGAGAGCAACAGCGCGTCTGCGTTGCCCGGGCGATTGTAAACGGTCCGGTGGTGTTGCTGGCCGATGAGCCGACCGGGAATTTGGATCCCGGACTTACCAGCGAGATCATGGAACTCTTCAAACTCATCAACGCCCGTGGCACGACGGTCGTTGTGGCCACTCACGATCCGCTCGTCATGGCGCAAGTTAATCGACGGGTGGTCAAGCTGGAGCAGGGGATGTTGCTGCCGGAACAGCGGGTGCTGGCATGAGAACCATCTTCTACCTGTTACGGGAGGCGTGGACCAACCTCCGGACCAACCGGACCACGACGATGGTGGCCATCCTGACCACGGCCTTTACACTGGCCTGTGTCGGCATTTTTCTGTTGCTCTTTGTGAATCTGCGCGCCGCGGCCGGCTGGCTCCAGGAGGACGTCAAGATTATGGTCTATCTGGATGATCGGGTCTCGCGCGAATCGGCGGCGACGATCGAACAACAGTTGCGAAGCGATCGTGCGCTCGCGTCATTAGTGTTTATCTCCAAAGAACAGGCGCTCGGTGAATTCAAAGCACAGTTTCCGTCAGAATCCCATCTCCTCGAGGGGTTGGGGCAGAATCCGTTGCCGGCCTCGTTTGTCGTCACCTTATCCCCGCAATATCGCGCGCCGGATGCCGTCAAGCGCTGGGCGGAACGTGTCCGGACTATCACAGGGGTTGCGAAGGTCGATTATAATCAGGATTGGATCAATGCCTTGGCGACCGTGATACGGTCCATTGAGTTGATTGCCATCGGAGTGGGAGTCGTGTTGTCGGCCGCGGCGGTGACGATTATCGGAAATACGATACGGCTCACGCTCTATGCGCGGCGTGACGAATTGGCCATTCTTCGGCTCATCGGAGCGACCAGGACCTTTATTCACATCCCCTATCTGCTGGAAGGAGCGGCGCTGGGTGCCTTAGGCAGTACGGTGTCGCTGATCATGTTGAAGGTCGTCTACGAAGTGTTTCGACAACAAGTGCGTGCGATGGGCCGCCTGGCCGGTTTGGAGCAGATGGTGACATTTTTCTCTCCTGAGATCTGCCTAGCATTGATCATCGTCGGGATGGGGCTCGGCTGCGCCGGCAGCTTCGTCTCGCTGCGGCGTTTCGTGGAGGCGAAGGTATGACGAGGTCGAGGCAGCTGTTGCTCGCCGCCGTGATCGCGGGAAGTCTCTCTCCCATGGTATCGATCGGAGCCGGAACCGACACGCTGAGCGACAAGATCGAAAAGGAACGCAAGACGCTCGATCAACTCAAGGATCAGATTGAAGAAAAGCGCAAGCAAGCGGATGAGGCAGGCAAAAAGCGCGATTCGGTGTTACAGGGGCTTCAATCATTGGACGAACGACTCGTCCAATATCGACAGGCGCATCAGGATATCAGCCGGAAGGTCCGGAAGAAGGATCAGGAAATCGACACGCTCACGCGGCAGATGTCGTCTCTCCGGGAGCACATCGACGAACGTCGGGATGCGATCTTAGCCCGCCTGCGCATCCAATATATGGAAGGGCGGCTGGGCCATTGGAAAACGCTGCTGGCCTCGGATTCGTACGGTGACTTCCAGCGGCGGCTTTTGTATCTTTCTGCCGTCTCGGAACGGGACTATGCACTGATGGAAACCTTCCGCGCCGATGTCGAGCTGATGCAACGAGCGGAGCGCCAACGGGAGGACGCCCGTACCAACATGCTGGTCTATAAGCAGAGCACCGAAAAACACCTGAACGATATCAAAGCGCTCAAAAAGGAAAAGAGGGTGTATCTGACCAGCATCACCCATGAAAAGGAATCGTACGAGCGAGCCCTGCAGGAGCTTGAGCGATCCGCCTCGCGGGTCGACAGCCTCCTGCGCGAACTGGAAAACCGCCGTCGCGCTGCGATGGTCAAGCCCCCCGCCGGGAGCCTGCCGCGCGGATTGAAAGGCCTACTACCCTGGCCGGCGGAAGGGAGCGTCATCACGTATTTCGGCCGGCAGAAACATCCGACCTTCAATACCTACGTGCAGCGGAAGGGCATTGAAATCCGGACGTCCGAAGGGAGCAGCATCCATGCGGTCATGCCGGGCACCGTGGTCTATGCCGACTGGTTGAAAGGATACGGACTCGTTATAATTATCGATCATGCCAACGGGTTCTTTTCACTCTACGCCCATGCGTCCAAGATTCTCACCTCGGTAGGAGCGCAGGTGACGGCCGGTCAGGCGATCGGCGAAACCGGAGATACGGGCATGACGGGCGAAAATACTTTATACTTCGAGCTGCGAGAGGGGGCGGACCCCGTCGACCCCCTCCAATGGTTGGCGAAACGATAACGAACGCGAAAGGATGTGAGAACCATGGAACAGTATCCACGACGACGTTTCTGGCTGATGGCACCGCTGATCGCGATCGCGATCGTGTTCGGGGTCCTCATCGGCAAAGGCTGGGAGCGAACGGGGCATGCGACGGAAACGTATGAGGAACTGAAGACCTTTTCAGAGGTCCTGACCCAGGTGCAGAAAAATTATGTCGATGAGACCAAAGTCAAGGACCTCGTGCAGGGAGCGATTCGCGGCATGTTGTCGACCCTCGATCCCCACTCGGCCTATATGACGCCCGAGATGTACAAGGAGATGCAGGTGGAGACGAAGGGTGAGTTCGGCGGCGTCGGGATCCAGATCGGCGTGAAAGAAAATCGCCTGGCTGTGATCGCGCCGATCGAAGGCACGCCCGCTCACCGTGCGGGTATCAAAGCCGGCGACTTCATCACCAAGGTCAACGATGAGTCCACCAAAGATCTGACGCTGATGGATGCGGTGCAAAAGATGCGGGGACCGAAGGGGACCAAGGTGAACCTGACCGTGCAACGGGACGGCACACCGGACCTCCTGCAGTTCACGCTCATCCGCGATACGATCAAGATCGAGAGCGTCAAAGCCAAAACGATGGAGAATATGGGGTACGTCCGGTTGACTCAGTTTCAGGAAGCGACCGGCCGGGATCTGAGCAAAGCGCTGAAACAGTTCAAAGAGCAAAAAGTTCAAGGGACGATCTTGGATTTGCGGAATAATCCGGGCGGGTTACTGACGGCAGCGGTGGAAGTGTCCGAGCAATTCCTCCCCAGCGGGAAGTTGGTGGTCTACACGAAAGGGCGCGAGAGTAAGAAGGACGAATGGTTAGCAAAAGGCAAGGATCAGATGGAAGACGCCCCTATGATTATTCTGGTGAACGAAGGGTCGGCCAGCGCGTCTGAAATTGTTGCCGGGGCGTTGCAGGATTGGGGACGGGCGGTGATTGTCGGGACGACGTCGTTTGGGAAGGGTTCGGTGCAGACCATACTCCCGCTCGGGGACGGGTCGGGGCTGCGCCTCACCACGGCAAAGTACTACACCCCGAAGGGCCGGTCGATCCAGTCGACGGGCATCACGCCGGATATTGTCGTGAAGGTGCAACCAACGACCACGGCGAAGGCGGGCGAGGGGAAGTCGGGTGAAAAAGAAGCTGACGCCAAGACCGCAAAACCGCCGGCCGCGAAAGACCAGCCGGCTACGAACGGGAAACCGTCGGAAGAGGGAACCAAGAACGGGACGACACCGGCGCCGCTATCGTTTGATGTGGCGGGCGAGCCTTCACTGGAGCAAGACGTGCAGCTGCAGAAAGCCGTGGAGCTCTTAAAGAGCTGGAAGATTTTCAAGGGACTCCCTCAGGCGCAGTCCTAAGTACGCAGCCGTCGAATGGCCTCCAGAAGCGTCTCCTCCGACCCGGAAAACCCGGGGATCGTCCGAAGCAGGTGCGATCGCACAAGCTGTTCGAGGGCGGGCAGGGTTCGAATGTTGAGACGGGTGTACAGGTAACTCACGAGTGATTCTGAGAGGCCCGGCAGGCCCGCCCAGTGTTTGACTTCGTCGGGAAGCGGGGTCCGCAACGCCTCATACGCTTGGAAGGTCCCCGTCTGCAAAATCTCCACAATCTTATCCGCTAAGTCCCGGCCGACCCCGTCAATGTCTTCCAGCACCTGTCGTCTCGCGACGTCCGCCACGTCTTCCTCAAGCCCCTCGATGCTGTCCGCCGCCCGGTGATAGGCTCTGATCCGATAGGGATTGTCGCGCCGCGCCGCCAAGAGGTCGGCCATGGATCGAAAGAGTGTCGCCACCTGTTGATTGTGCTCAAACATGGGGTGTACAAGGCAGATTCACAATAATAGTAATATTCTGCAACCGTGGAAGGGCCGGAGGCAAGGGGACCGGCGGGATATCGGGTTTGTTGACAACCGGTTTTCTGGTCCCATAGGATGACGGACATGGTCGAATCCATTCAAATCCAGGTGAACGGGGAATCGCGTCCCTGGCGGGCAGGGGCGACGGTCGGAGAACTGCTGCGCGAACTGGATATCACGAGCGAGCGCGTCGCGGTCGAGCTGAACCTGGAAATCCTGGATCGCAAAGAGTTTGATCGGCGCGGGATCAAGGACGGCGACCGGCTGGAGATTCTCAGCTTTATCGGCGGCGGCGGTGTAAATAGAGCAATCACTCCCAGGACCGTCGATAGTGTATGGAGTGGACGATGAACACGAATGATCGGCTGACGATTGCCGGACGAGAATTCAAATCCCGCTTGTGGGTGGGAACCGGCAAGTACAAGGATTTTATCGAAACGCAAAAGGCGATCGAAGCCTCGGGGGCTGAGGTCGTCACGGTCGCGGTCCGTCGGGTCAACATTACAGATCGTTCCAAAGAGAATCTGCTCGACTATCTCGATCCCAAGAAGTACGTCATCCTCCCCAATACGGCGGGGTGCTATACCGTCGAAGACGCCGTGCGCTATGCGCGGCTCGCGCGGGCGGCAGGCGTGTCCGATCTGGTCAAGCTCGAAGTGCTGGGCGATGAGAAAACGCTGTTCCCCGATACCGCCGGGCTGATCGAAGCCGCCAAAATTCTGATCAAGGAAGGATTCATCGTCCTGCCCTATACGAACGACGACCCCATCGTGGCCAAGAAGCTGGTGGATATCGGCTGCCCCGCGGTGATGCCGTTGGCGGCGCCGATCGGGTCCGGTCTAGGCATTCGTAATCCCTACAATCTCAAGATCATCATGGAGCAGGTCAAGATTCCCGTCATCGTCGACGCCGGTGTCGGGACGGCATCCGACGCGGCGCTGGCGATGGAGTATGGAGCCGACGCGGTGCTCATGAACACGGCGATTGCCGGTGCCCAGGATCCGATTGCCATGGCCGAAGCGATGAAATACGCCGTGCATGCCGGACGTCTGGCCTACAAAGCCGGACGCATTCCGCGAAAGTTGTACGCCACGGCCAGCAGTCCCATCGAGGGGATGTTATAGAGAAGTGCTGATTGAGTCTCAACACTCAGCACTTGCTGCGCAGTACTTCTCTCATGCCCGCCGTTGATTTTCGTCTGCTGCTCGTCACCGATCGTCAACAGACCGGTGGACGCCCGCTGCTCGATGTGCTGACGAGTGCACTCGCGGCCGGTGTCCGAGCCATTCAGCTTCGCGAACGCGATCTCTCTTCACGTGACCTGCTGCGTCTTGCACGGGACGTGCAGCGGCTCACGATCGCCTCAGGAGCTCAGCTCCTGATCAATGACCGCGTCGACGTCGCGATGACGCTCGACAACGTGGGCGTGCACTTGCGGGCGAATAGTCTGCCGGTCACCGTGGCGAGGAAACTGCTCGGAGGACAGCGTGTCATCGGACTCTCCGCGCATTCCGTCGACGAAGTGGTGCGCGGCGAAGCCGAAGGAGCCGATTATGTGGTCCTCGGGCCCGTTTATGAGACGCCGTCGAAAGCTATGTACGGCGCGCCGCTCGGAGTGCGTGCGCTCGAAGAAGCGTGTCGACGTATCCGCGTGCCGGTGATCGGCATCGGCGGAGTGACGGCGACGCGCGCGCGCGACGTGCGACGCGCCGGTGTGTTCGGCGTCGCGGTGGTAACGGCCGTGCTCGCTGCGGATGATGTCGAACGCGCGGTGCGTGAGTTGCTCGATGCAGTGTCGATGTCGTCGTCATGATCGTGATGTGCTCATATCGTCGTGCGAGATCTTGCAGTCCAGTTGACCGTGAAAAAAACGGATGATAGAATCCGCCAAGACTTGGACTTCTCGATCTTGATAAGGATTGACGCGAGTCCGCGAGCCTCTTCATGGGTGAGAAGAAAGAAAGTCCGAGCCGACTCCGGTCCCTCAGAGATTCCGTCAGGCACATCACGAATCGATTATCCGAGGGAGAAACGGACGTGATCCACCGAAACGACGAACATGCCCGTGAAGTCGACAAGCTTCGTGTGCAGATCCAGTCGATGGAAGACGAACTCCGCCGGCTGTATCAATCCCGGTACCAGCTCGACCAAGCCACCAAACAGAACGAGAAGTTGGTCGCCACGCTTCAGGAATCCAAGGCGCAGATCGAAGCCTTGCGCGCCGAAGTCGAAAAACTGACGGCACCGCCGTCCACCTACGCCATCTTTTCCAGTTTGAATCCGGACGGAACGGGGAACGTCTACGTCTCCGGACGGAAGATGAAGGTCAGCCTGCATCCGTCGATCAAAGCGAAAGCGCTCCGCAAGGGACAAGAGGTCGTCCTGAACGAGGCGCTCAACGTCATCGAGGCCAAGGCCTTCGACGTGCAGGGAGAAGTCGTCAGGCTGAAGGACGTGTTGGAAGGCAACCGCGCGTTGGTGACGCTGCATTTTGATGAAGAGAAAGTCGCCGAGCTGGGCGATCCGTTGTTGCTCGAGCGGCTGAGCGTCGGCGATCACCTGCTCTACGATCCGCGGTCTGGCTGCGTCATCGAAAAACTGCCGAAGTCCGAGGCCGAGGAGTTGGTCCTGGAAGAAGTGCCTGACGTCGACTATGCCCAGATCGGCGGGTTGCAGCATGAGCTCGAACAGGTGCGCGACGCCGTGGAATTGCCGTTCCTGCACCCGGCACTCTTCTCGGATTTCAAACTCAGTGCGCCAAAGGGCGTATTACTCTATGGGCCGCCGGGCTGCGGGAAAACATTGATCGCAAAGGCCGTGGCGAATTCCATCGCGAAGAAACTCGGGCATCTGACGGGCAAGGAAGTCCGCAGCTACTTCCTGCACGTGAAGGGGCCGGAGTTGCTGAATAAATATGTCGGCGAATCCGAGCGTCAGGTGCGCGAAGTCTTCAAGAAGGCGAAGGAACGGGCCGCGGACGGCAATCCCGTCATCGTGTTCTTCGATGAAATGGACGCACTCTTCAGAACACGGGGCACGGGGATTTCCTCCGATGTTGAGTCGACCATCGTGCCGCAGTTCCTGTCCGAGATCGACGGCGTCGAGCGGTTGCGGAACGTCATCGTGATCGGCGCGAGCAACCGGCAGGATTTGATCGACCCGGCCGTTCTGCGTGCCGGCCGGCTGGACGTGAAGGTCAGGGTCGGGCGCCCGGATGCCGTGGCGGCGAAGGATATCTTCTCCAAGTACCTGAGCCCGGACCTGCCGTTCGCCGAGGACGAGTTGAAGCGTCATGGCGGAGACGCCCAGGCGCTGGTCGAGCACTTAACCACGATAACCGTGGACGCGATGTACGCCGCCTCGGAGGAGAACAAATTCATCGAGGTGACCTACGCCAACGGTGAGAAAGAAATTCTCTACTTCAAAGACTTTGCGAGCGGTGCGTTGATTGAAGGCATCGTCGCGCGAGCGAAGAAGTACGCGGTCAAGCGCGCGATTGCGCAGGAAGGCCGCGGGCTGCGCTCCGAAGATCTGATCCGCGCGATCCGGGAAGAGTTCAAGGAGCACGAAGACCTCCCCAATACGACCAACCCCGATGACTGGGCCAAGGTCGCCGGCAAGAAAGGTGAAAAGATCGTCCACCTCCGGACGATCAGCGGCGGATCGACCGAGTCGCGACAGATTGAAACCATGACGACGGGCCATTATCTGTAAGACCTGACTCCATGCCAGACGTGAAACCGCCGACGACTTCTCGCGTACTGGGAACGGAAACGGAGTTCGGGATCGCGTCACGCGATGCCACTGCTTCCGATCCCGTGTCGAACTCGATCGCCGTGATCGGGCATTACCCCGGACTGCCGGCGCCGCAAGCCATCTGGGATTACGAAAACGAGAACCCGTTGCTCGACGCGCGGGGATTTGAGGTGGACGGGGAGCGGGAACGGCCCAATCCGGACTACAACCGGCAACTCAATAAGGTGTTGGCGAACGGCGGACGTCTCTACGTCGATGGCGCCCACCCCGAGTACTCGATTCCCGAATGCACCAACGCGCGGGAAGTCGTGGCGTTCGAGCGGATCGGGGAGCGCATCCTCGCCCAGTCTCTTGATCGCATGACGAGCGCGAGGGGCCGCGAACTGTGCGTCATCTACAAGAACAACTCCGACGGGAAAGGCAATAGCTACGGGTACCACGAGAACTATCTCGTCTCTCGATCGGTGCCGTTCGACCGTCTGGTCAAGGTGCTCGCGCCGTTCTTCGTGACCAGGCCCATCTATGCCGGGGCGGGGAAGGTCGGAGCGGAGAACCAGACCAGTCCGGCCGAGTACCAGATCTCCCAACGAGCCGATTTCTTCGAATGCCTCGTCGACCTCAATACGATGGTCCGGCGGCCGATCGTCAATTCACGCGACGAACCCCATGCCGACTACGGAAAATATCGCCGCCTGCACGTCATCGTCGGCGATGCGAACATGGCGGAGGTGTCAACCTATCTGAAAGTCGGAACCCTCAATATCGTGCTTGAGCTGGTAGAGGCAGGGGCGGACTTGCCGCAGTTCGACCTGGAAGATCCGGTCTTCGCGATCAAACAGGTGTCGCGCGACCTAACGATGAACGGCACGCTCAAGCTCGCCGGAGGTCGCGCCACGACTGCCGTGGCGATTCAGTGCGCATACCTGAAGGCGGCAATGAATTTCTACGCCTGCCACGAAATCAGCCAGGTCACCAAGGATATCCTGGTCCGATGGGAAGAGGTGCTGGAGAAACTCGAGCGGGACCCCCGGACACTGGTGCGCGAGCTGGATTGGGTGGCCAAGCGCCATCTCATCGAATCGTACATGGAGCGGAAGGGGTGCGGATGGGACGACCCGCGCGTGCGGCTCATGGATCTGCAGTACCACGACGTCCGTCAGGACAGGGGTCTCTACTACACGCTGGAGCGCAGCAACATGATCGAGCGTGTGGTGCAGGAGGCCGAAATCGTGCGCGCCGAATTCACGCCGCCTTCCGGGACCCGCGCCTACTTCCGCGGCCGGTGCGCCGGGAAGTTCGGCAAGTCCTTGTACGGTGCGAGCTGGACGTCTGTGCTCTTCGACATCGGCAACACCACCATTAAGAAAGTTCCGCTCATGGACCCGCTTCGCGGGACCGAGTCGCTGACCGCCGAACTGTTCGAACAGTCAGACAGCGCGGCGTCTTTGCTCGAGAGACTGAAGGCGTGATCGCAGTGGGCCACGTTCCCTCCTGACGCCACCATGAAGCTGCCATTTCTGCCAAACCATGACGACGCGAGTTTCTTCAACTTCCTGACCCGTCACCATCCCGACCTCACCCCTGCAGGCAGGAGTTGGACCGCTTCGACGCCGGCTCCGATCGAATCGCCTCGTGCGCAGGTGCCGATGACAGTTCCCCAGGCCACGACGGTTCTGGCGATCAAGTACCAGCAGGGGGTGGTGATTGCGGGCGATCGGCGCGCGACCGAAGGGTACCAGATTGCCGAGCGGCGGATCGAAAAGGTGTTCAAAATCGACGAGTATTCCGCCATGGCGATCGCGGGAGCCGCCGGGCCGTGCATCGAAATGGCCAAGTTGTTCCAAACCGAGTTGGAGCACTACGAAAAACTCGAAGGGGTCCAACTGTCCTGCGAGGGGAAGGCCAACAAGCTCGGACAGATGGTCAAGGCCAACCTGCCGATGGTGTTTCAGGGGCTCGTCGTGATGCCGCTCTACGTCGGCTACGATATGAAACGCACCGAAGGGCGGATCTTCAAGTACGATCTCGCCGGAGGACGCTACGAAGAGTCGGACTATCATGCCATTGGATCCGGCGGCAAAGATGCGCGCAATACGATGCGGGAACATTTCACAAAAGGGATGGCCGAACAGGATGCGCTGAAACTGGCCCTCCTTGCCCTTTACAACGCGGCGGATGACGATGTCGGGACCGGCGGGCCGGATCTCGTGCGGGGTATCTATCCCACGGCCAAAATCGTGAATGCCACCGGCATCACCGACGTGTCCGAACAACAGATCCGCGGAATCTACGACGGGGTCCTCGCCACCAGACGGTCCAAGGAGAGCTGATCATGCCGCTGCCCTACTACGTCTCGCCCGAGCAGATGATGCAGGACAAGGCGGAGTATGCCAAGAAAGGCATCGCCAAGGGCCGGTCGATCATCGCCATGGAATATGCCGACGGGATTCTCTTGGCGGCGGATAACCCCAGCGCGTCGCTCCACAAAATTTCCGAGGTCTACGACAACATCGCCTTCGCGGGAGCGGGGAAGTACAGCGAGTTCGAAAACCTGCGCAAGGCGGGCATCCGTCACGCCGATCTCAAGGGGTTCATGTACAGCCGCGAAGACGTCACGGCACGGTCTCTGGCGAACGGCTATTCCCAGAGCCTCGGCACGATCTTCAGTCAGGAACTCAAGCCGCTCGAAGTCGAAATTCTCGTCGTGCAGGTCGGACATAACGGCCATACCAACGAAATCTACCGGATTTCCTTCGACGGGAGCATCATCGACGAAAAGAGTTTTGCGGTGATCGGTGGGAAATCCGATGCCGTCCAGACGGCGCTGAAGGACAAAGCGGCGGCCCAGCCGCCGAACCTCAAAGCCGTGCTGAGCCTCTGTGTCTCGGCGCTGGAACAGACCTCCAATCAGAAATTGCCGGTCGAGGGGCTGGAAGTCGCCGCGCTCGATCGGACCCGTGACGGCCGAAAATTCCGTCGGTTCTCTCCTGCCGAGATCAAGCAACTCCTCTCCGCGTAGCAGGATGCTGAAAAAGTCCGTCAGCTTTGTTCTCGCGTCGCTTAGAGGCTCACCGTACGGGACAAAGTACGCCTCGCCTCTTCGCTCACTGCGGCCGCGCTGAACGGCCTTTTTGACCATCCTGCAGGGTGCACTGATGCCATCCGCGATTGCGCGCCCCCTGTGTTTCCCCTGTGGTCACATCTTTTCCACCAACTAGCTAGTTCCGTTTGATTGCCATTCTCGACGTTCAGTTGAAGAAGGCCGGGCTCGCGTGTATTCTGTTAACATTAGTTATGATGCCCCCCGGACCCATGAAACAGCGGATCTTCGGCCTGGAGAATGAGTATGGCCTGATCTTCTCCCCGAACGGCCGCATCTATCTGCCGATGGAGAAGGTGCTGGGTTATATCTTCGAAGGCCTGATCCCCAACAGCTGGCCCTCCAACGCGTTCCTCGTCAATGGCGCGCGGTTCTACCAGGATACGGGGTGCCATCCGGAGTATTCGACGCCGGAATGCGACAACATCCTCGATCTCGTCGTGCACGACAAGGCCGGAGAGCGGCTGCTCGAAGCGTGTCTGCCGGCGGCGGAGGAACGGCTGCGCGAGGAAGGCCTCTCGGGCGAGATTTATATCTTCAAGAACAATACCGACTCGCTCGGCAACACCTACGGCTGCCACGAAAATTTTCTCATGCGCCGCGACGTCGATTTCTGGAAGGTCACGGAACAGCTGATTCCGTTTTTCGTGACCAGGCAAATTTACACCGGCGCGGGAAAAGTGCTGAAAGTTTCCGGCAAGCCGCAGTTTTTCATCTCGCAACGCGCCCAGCACATTCACGAAAAGACTTCCTCGTCGACGACCTCCTCGCGCAGCATCATCAATACCAGGGATGAACCGCACGCCGATGCCGAACGGTACCGCCGCCTGCACATCATCGTCGGCGATTCCAACATGTCCGAATATGCCACCTATCTGAAGGTGGGGACCGCCGCGCTGGTCCTCTCCATGATCGAAGAGGGCTTCACCGTGCACGGCATGGAGCTGGAAGATCCGGTCAAGGCGATCCGTGAAATCTCCCGCGACGCCACGCTCAAACGCAAAATCAAACTGGACGACGGCCGGCAGATGACCGCGATCGAAATTCAGCGCGTCTACCTGGACCGGGCGCAAGACTATCTGGCGCAGCAGGACCACGATCCGATCCACGACGATGTGTTCGAACGATGGGCCTCGATGCTCGATCGATTGGAAGACGATCCGATGCAGTTGGTCCGGGAAGTCGACTGGATCACCAAGAAACACCTCATTCAGTCGTACGCGGACAAGAAGGGATGCGGCTGGGACGATCCGCGGGTCTTCCTGCTCGATCTCCAGTTCCACGACGTGAAGCGGACGCGCGGGTTGTATTATCTCATGGAGTCGCGCGGGCTCATCGAGCGGATCGTCGGGGAAGAATCGGTCCAACGGGCCATGTCGACGCCGCCGCAGACCACGAGGGCCAAGGTGCGCGGCGATTTCATCCGCTTCGCCCGGGCGAAGAATCGCTCGTATACGGTGGACTGGACCTATCTCAAACTGAACGGCTATTGGGAGGAAACGATCCTCTGTATGGATCCCTTCAGTGCCGTGAATCGGCGGGTGGATGAGCTCGTGTCCCAGGTCTCGGGATTACGGTTCTACCGATGATTATTCCGGCGATCAAAAAAGCCCGACTGCGCATCTCGCAACTCGACCGCACGGTCGTGACGGCGGTCGTGCTGCTGGCCAGCGTGTTTCCCGTCGAGCTGTTTCCGAATACGCCGACGCAGCCGAAAGGCATCGACGGGCAGTACAGTGGCAAGCAGGGCCAGGTAATTGTAGTCAAGATCCCTGCTGATGAACAGGCCACGGAGGTCCGGGGAACGTTCCTCACGCGGGCGATTCCGTTTTTCCCCGATCCCCGGTCGGCAGGGGCGCCGGGCTATGTAGGTCTACTCGGGATCGACATGCAGGATGAGCCGGGAACCCATGAATTGGCGATCGACGTTCAATCGGGCGAGCAGGTTCGCAAGCTGAGCTTCAACGTACTGGTGGTCAAAGAAAAATTTCACGTCGAGCATCTCACGCTGCCCAAGGACAAGGTCGACCTCGATGAAAAAAGCCGGGCGCGGTGGAAGGCCGAGCAGGAACAGGTGAAGCTAGCCCTGGCGGAAAATTCACGTCTCCGGTTGTGGCGGAGCGACTTCATCGAGCCGGTCAACGGCAAACGCACCGGCATCTTCGGCAGTGTCCGGATCATGAACGGCCAAGCCAGGAGCCCCCATAACGGCGAAGACATCGGCGCGCCGATCGGCACCGACGTGGCGGCCACCAACGACGGGATTGTGCGGATCACCGTCGATCACCTCTTGTCCGGCCGGGGAGTCTATGTCGACCATGGCCTCGGCTTCTACTCGATGTATTTCCATTTGTCGGAAGTTCTCGTCAAAGACGGCGATTTAGTGAGGGCGGGCCAGATCATCGGCAAGGTCGGTGTGACCGGCCGTGCCACCGGGCCGCATCTCCATTGGGGCGTCAAATTGAACGGTGCTCGTGTGAACCCCTATGCGTTGCTCGATCTCCCGTTCAAGAACGGCTCTTCCCCCGCCACGACGGTCGCTGCTCCGGAAACAGCCGCTCCCGTGCCGGCCGTTCCAGTGAAAGATTAGCCTGCATCACTTCGAGCGGGCTGAAGGCCGGATAGGCCCAGATACTCCGTCCGTGTACGCCATGCGTCATACGCGCCTAGCGTTCGGATCTAGGGCGATGTCTTGAGGGGAAAGCGGTATGCTGCATCAGCTCTACCGATAAGGCTCCCTCAGAAAGATCTTCGGTGACCAGCACCGACCACTTGCAAGCGGAACAAACTCCAGCAGAGGACCAGGTACCGAACCGCCGTCCGCGGTTGCCGCTCTACACGCAAGTCCTCATCGCCGTGGCCTGTGGAACGGCATTCGGAGCCGCGTTCGGCCAGGAACCCTACTGGGGCGGACTGCGCAACGAAGACCTCGGCCAGCTCGGCCTGTTCGTCGTCACGCTGCTCAAGACGCTGGCGATTCCGCTCATCTTCTTCGCGATCGTCGATGGGTTCATGCGCACCAACATCCCGCTGGGCCAGGGCACCAGGCTGCTTGCCATCTGCCTCATCAACGTCTCGGTTGCCATGACGATCGGCCTCGTGATCATGAACACCTGGAAGCCGGGTCTGGCCTGGTCCGACCACATGGATGAGCTGCTGAATGTTATGCCCGGCTCAACAGCATCGTCGGCCGCCTCGTCCAAAGGGTTCGCGTCGGATCAGCTGAAACCGTTTGAAAGCCTTGTCGCCTATATTCCGCAGAGCATGCTGCGCCCCTTCGCGACGAATAACGTGATCGGGGTCGTGATACTCGCGCTCGTCACGGGCGCCCTCCTTCGCCGAGTGCGGACCGCGAGGGAATCGAGCGGGAGGGGGGCAGGCAGACTCGCGGAGGGAATCGAGCACGTCTATCGCCTGCTCATGCAGGCGCTCGGCTGGATCGTCCGTGCCATCCCCTTCGCCGTCTTCGGCGTCCTGGCCTATGTCGTCGGGAGGGCCGGGATCGGCGCGTTCTCCGTCCTCTGGATTTTTCTCGCCGCGACGCTGCTCGGCCTCGGGCTGCATGCGCTGGTCTACTATCCCGCCGTCGCCTGGCTCGTCGGCAAGAAGCCGCCCAAGGAATTCTTCGGCCAAAGCGCCGATGCAATCATGACCGCCGTGTCGTGCAACAGCAGTCTGGCCACCGTCCCGGTCACGCTCCGGTGCCTCGAACGGATGAAGGTCTCACCCGAATCCGCACGCCTCTCCGCCTGCGTCGGCACCAACCTCAATAACGACGGCATCACCCTCTATGAAGCGATGGCCGCGCTCTTTCTCACGCAGGCGCTGGGGTTCCATCTGCCGATGGCCAATCAGCTCCTGATCGTCATGGCATCGATCGTCGCTGGCGTCGGGGTGGCGGGAATTCCGGAAGCGGGCCTGATCGTCTTGCCGCTCGTCCTCTCTGCGGCCGGGTTGCCGAATCACATCATTGCCGCCGCGATTCCATTGATCCTCACGGTCGATTGGATCATTGCCAGAGCCCGCTCAGGCGTGAATGTCCTGAGCGATATACTCGTTGCCATCCTCCTCGACATCGGGCGTGACAAGCAGACTGCCGCCGAACCCATCCCGTTGTTGTCCGGATCCTCGGAGCCCAACACCACGATGTCCCGCTGAGCGCGTCTCGCCAGTCCTGTTGCTCGCGCTCGTCCATCTGGTTTATGTGGTTTGTTTGGTTCGTTTCGTTGGTCCAATCGATGGACGAAATTAACCAGATAAACCAGAACAACCAGACAAACGAAATAAACGGGACAAACCAGAGAAACCGCCATTCAGATGGATAATTCCGGTTGTACAAGCGGGTGGCGGCCAGTAAGCTGGATGAGGGCGTGTGGGACCGCCTTGAGAGCGTGAGAAAACCGAAGACCAATATCTGGACGCTGGTCCTCGCGATCGCCTTCGCCTGTGCCGTGGCAGCGCTGGACCTGCAGCCTCGATTTCAGGGCGTGCCCTGGTATGGATTCTTCGTCGTCCCGGTCATCTGGGTCGCCCTCTGGTCTGCGGAGGACGATGTCTGTCCACTCATTGCCGTGGCTGTTATCGTCACGGGTCTCACGATCGTCCGAAGCCACATCTCCCTCCGCATCCTGGCGCTGGCGCCGGTCGTAGACCGCCTCATCGTCGTGAGCATCGTATGGCTCACCGTTCTCCTCGCCATTCTGCGGAAACGCACGCGCCGCACGTTTAAATGGATCACCCTTGCCGGGAGGCAGTGGGAACCGGACAACTCCGGCAACCAGACACACAAGACCAACTAAACGACCCGGACAAACCAGACAAACCCGCCTCCCGCCTGCCCTGAGCATGTCGAAGGGCCTCCCGTGTCGCAAGCTATTAGCCATCAGCTCTCAGCTCTTCAGCCCCCCTCGCATCACGCGTCACGTTTCACGTCTTGCAAGCTCTCAGCCATCAGCTCCTTGGTCCTGCCATACGCCATACGCTCTTATTCCCTGACGCCTCCCATCCGCGACGCTCGTCCCGCTCTTCTCTGTTGCACCATCCGCACGGTCAGCAGAACCCATTGCAAAGGGCATGAAATCGCCGTACAGTTAGGCCATCACCTTGGAGGGTGGCGCCTATGCCAAAATCAGTAGCAGAACTGGAGCGGGAAGCCCGGCGTTTGCCGGCACAAGAGCGTGCACTGCTGGCGCAACACTTGATTGCCAGCATCGATCCCGGAGAGGATATCGATGCGGAAGCAGCCTGGCTGGAAGAAGCTGAACGCCGCTACCAAGCCTACCGTCAGGGTAAACTAACTGCCAAGCCAGTCGATCAAGTCTTTCGTGAAGCAAAATCCCAACTCAAATGACCGTCGTCGTGTTTCTTCCCCCCGCTCAGGAGGAAATGACGGAGGCGGCACGGTTTTATGAAACCGAATCAATGGGGTTAGGAACGGAATTTCTCGCTGAGGTTGAACGGACGGTTGCAGCAATCACCTCCCATCCAAAGGCCGCTCCGAAAGTAAAGCAGGACATCCGACGTCGTTTATTGAAGCGATTTCCTTTCGGCATCTTGTATGCCGCCACCATGGACGAAATCGTGGTCCTCGCCGTCATGCATCTCCGCCGCCGCCCCGGTTACTGGCAAGACCGCCTTGGCTCATCAAACCCATCACAGTAAAGAGCCGTTCACAGACCCCGCGCCTGCCCCAGAAGAATACGTGCATTCCATCTCCTCAGTCCGATCAACGAGATAGACCGATCTCGCCATTAGCTATCAGCGATCAGCCATCAGCACTCTGCTTGTGTCATACGCGATACGCCATACGCTCTGGCTCCCTCGGCCAGCAGCACTCAGCACTTTCGGGTCCTCTGCTGCTAGGCTTCCTGAATCCGCACGAACTGGCGCGCGCCGCGCAAGTCATCCATCGTGCACAGATTCAGTTCCAGCAGCAGATGCTCCAGTGCTGCAACCCGGGCCGTCACCTCCGGCAGCACGATGTCGATTCGATCGATCAACTCGTCCAGTCGACGATGGAGCCCAGTTCCTCCGCTCTCAGCCGACGGGCCCTTCCTCACCCGCCCTGCCGGCCGACGTGGTCCCCGCTTGCGCGGACCTTTCCTCTTGGGTGGCATAGGTCCCTCCTCGTTCGATCGAATCCTCTACGCGTCTTTCCATAATTGGTCAAGCGCCATCGTGATGAAGACGCGGTCGTCTGACCAAGCTGAGCCGTCGGCTTGACCTTTATTCCATCTCGTCGTAATGTCCCTGACTCGTTCTGTTAACTGCCGGACGCGCACGGGGAGCCTGAGATGAAACGCCCGCCGTTCATGCACCCGCTCATTCCGGTCTGTCTCGCGCCTGTCGCGCTGCTGATTGGTCTGCTCATCCATCTTCTATGGCCTCAACGCATCTGGGTCGACGCGCCCCTGCATGCTGCCATCGAAGCGGTGGGCGGCTTGGCGGCGATCCTCACGGGGCTGGTGTTACTCGCGCGGAAAGGGGAGTGGGAAGACGAGCGGCTCCAGGGAGTGGCGAGCGGATTACTGGGCATGGGGATACTCGAAGAGTTCCACGCCGTGTCCTCGATCGGCGAGGGCTTCGTGCTCCTGCGCAGCGCAGCCAGCCTCCTCGGGGGCGTGGCCTTCTCGTTTGTGTGGCATCCGCGGGGACTGTTCGGTGAGCGGACCAGAGAACTGATTCCCTATCTCGTCACCGCCGTCGTGGTCACCTTCGGGACGGTCGTCATCGCCGCTCCCCAGCACCTGCCCCGGTTCACGGTGGAGGACCAATTCGCGCCGATCGCCCTCGCGGTGAACGGCGTCGCCGCCCTCTTGTTCCTCGCCGGTGCGGCGGGGTTTTGGCTCGAGTCCAGACGGACCGGCAGGCCGGAACATCAGCTCTTGGCATCGTTGGGGATCCTGTTCGGTTTGGCCGAAACGATGTTCCTCTTTTCGGCCCCGTGGCATAGCGAATGGTGGGTCTGGCATTTCGTGCGATTGGCCGCCTACGTGCTGGCGCTGACGTATGTGAGCCGCGGCTATCTGCGAATGGTCGGAGAAACCCGACGCGCGCTGGCGGAGGCCAAACGGTCTGGACGGCGTCTGGCCTCGGAGTACGCGGTGACGCGAGTCTTGGCCGATCCGGTGAGCCTCAAAGACTTCGGCCACACCGTGTTGCAAGCGATATTGCAAGCGATCGGGGAGAGCCTCGACTGGGAATTGGGTATGTTCTGGGGGGTGGACGAGCCGCAACAGGAACTCCGGCTTGTCGATCTGTGGCATGCGCCGCAGATGGAGGCGGAGGCGTTCGTGCAGGATAGCCGCGGCCGGACGTTCCGGCGCGGCGAGGGACTCGTCGGACGAACCTGGGCGGCCGGCAAGCCGATCTGGATTCCCGACGTGGTCGCGGACCCCACGTTCCGGCGGGTCACGATGGCCGAAAAGGTGGGCCTGCGCGGCGCATTCGCCTGTCCGGTTCAGAAAGGCGACGAGACCTACGGCGTCATGGAATTTTTCTTCCGTGAAGTCCGTGAGCCGGATCAAGACGACTTCCACATGGTGGCCAATCTCGGGATGAGGCTCGGTCTGTTCATTGACCGCAAGCGGATCGAAGAGGAACTCCGCCGAACCGAAGCCCGCCTGGTGGAGGAGCAGCGGTTGGCCGAAGTGGCGCGAGTGGCGGGCGATATCGGCCACGATCTCAAGAACTTGCTCATGCCGATCCAGAGCGGAGCCGCACTCCTGGAGGGAGAATTGCGGGACTGTTTCACACAGTTGCCGGAGCCAGCGGTGAACGCGATGAAGCCGGGGTACGAGGTGGCGCAGGAGCTCATCGAGATGATCAGACGATCGTCACACCGCATTCACGACCGGGTCAAAGAGATCGCCGATTCGGTGAAGGGCCTGACGCGGCCCCTGCAGTTTGCCCCCTGCCGCGTCACCGACATCGTGTCGGGCGTGTACGCGACGCTCCACATCCTGGCCGACGAACGCCAGGTCCTCCTTCGCACGGAGAGGCTCGAGACCCTGCCGGTGATTCAGGCCGATGAAAGCCGGCTCTTCAACGCCATCTACAACCTGGTGAGCAATGCGATCCCCGAAGTGCCGTCGGGTGGTTCGGTGACCGTGCAGGGCCGCACGGATCCATCAGGGAAAAAGATCGTGCTGTCGATCATCGACACCGGGAAGGGCATGTCGCCCGAGGTCCGGGACAGTCTCTTCACCTACCAGGCGATCAGCCGCAAAGTCGGCGGGACCGGACTCGGCACGAAGATCGTGAAAGACGTGGTGGACGCCCATGGAGGCACGATCACGGTCGAAAGCAAGGAAGGGATGGGCACGTCATTCCATGTCACGCTCTCGGTCGACGGTCCCCCCGCTCGCTCTCGCCTCGCCTAACGCCTCACGTGCCGCAAGCTCTCAGCCATCAACTCTCAGCTCTTTGGTCGTGCCATACGCGATAAGCCATAAGCTCCTATCTGCAGTTCCCGTTCGTGCCATACGCTATACGCCATACGCTCGTATCCGCAGTTCCCGCCAGTCTCTCTATTGGGCGCTGGCCCGCAGCCCGTTCTTCTGAAAATGATTCGGCAGCGGCATGATGCAGTTCGGGTTGAACCCCGCCGCCTTCAGAGTATCGATGCTGCCCAGGACTTTGTCCTCCTGCAGATCGATCACCGTGATGGACCCGTCGCTCATCCCTTCCAAATTGAGAAAGCTGTTTTGGACGAACAGGTACCGTTCGTCAGGCGACAGGACCGTATGATGGGCGCCCCCCGCCGTTGAGACAGCTTTGAGAAACTTCGGCTGCCGCGGATCGGTATTGTCGTACAGATTGACGAACCCCGGCTTGGCCGTGGTGACGAACAGACGGTCTCCCTTCTTGTTGTACATCATTTCCAACGGCATCCCTTGTTCACGTGGACCGAAGTCATCAATCTGATTGAACGAGAAGGCCTTGGTCTTAGGATCCCAGACCCCCACCCATAGCGTCCCTTCCAACATGTTGGTGACGTGTACGACCGGCGGATTCGCGTTCGGCGAGAACATGACCTCGACGGGAGCCGCCTTGGCGGGAGACGGCTTCGATGAGACCTTATAGGTGGACAGGACTTTCCCGGTACTCGCTTCCAACATAGTAACCGTCTCACCCGCCTCCGACATGTCCGGTTTGACAGTGCTCGTGACCAGAATGCGATCAATGCCGTTGTGAATGGCAATGCCGTGCGGATAGAGGATAAAGGCCTCCGACGGCTGGGCCGCGCTGATCGTTTTGATCGGCTGGTCCTTCACGGCGTCTCCCATAATCACGTTGCTCGAGCCCATGCAGGTCAGAAACCATGTCTTGTTGTCTTCCGACACCACGATGTCTTCGCCGAGCTGACAGTCCGGCACGGGGATGGCGCGCAGCCGGTAGGGAAACTGGGTGAGATTGACGACGTGGAGGAGGGGTTTCCCCAAGGCCGTGATGTAGGCTTTGCTCTTATCGCGGTTGAAAAAAATGTGGTGGGCGACGAGGTCGGACGGAAGCGGGATCTCCATCAGGATCTTCCCGAAGTCTGACGACGCGGGATCAATGTCCATGATCGCGATCCCTTCCCGCCTCACCTTCTGATCAGGCTTACTCTCAAAGTTCAACAGGGCCAGAATCTCCGCCGAGGCCAGAGACGTACACGCAAGACACAGCCCGACGGCGAACGAGCAGAGTCGGAGCAGTTTCATCGAAGAACCTCCAGTGACAGACATGCGATGCCTCCTTTGGATGTAAGATCCGGTTGGAAAACGTTGTCAGGATCGTTGATACGACATGCCGCACTATAGCGCGATCACATGGGTGGAGTCTTATCCGAGCGTCTGGGTCTCTTGATCGTGTGATGCTCGGCCGCAGCTCACTTGACTGAGCGTCCGAGAGACTTTGCTGATGAACACAACGAGCGAGCTTGGAAGGACCATGTTATTCAACGCCCGCATGGAAATCCCTCCGACATCTTCCCAACCATCAAGCTCTGTACTCCTCTCCGAGGATTGAATCAACAGCTGCCGGATCCCTCACGCCGCTCGCTCTTAGCTATCAGCCATCAGCGATAAGCCCGTCCCGCGAGTCGCGCCTGTCCCGCCCGTCTCGCTCTCAGCGATCAGCTCTCAGCACTCAGCACTTCCGGCCCGCCTCCCGCTCAAGGTTCTTAGGCGCAACCTTCCTAGAGTTGGAGGCGGGGAGGTAGCTGGCGTTCCCAGGATGAATTGGCTAGACTACGGACAGGAGGTGAGTGATGAGTATCCGGCAATTGCTCCGGTCTAAGAGAAGGAAAATTCTTGAGATTGCCGCGCGCCATGGGGCACGGAAAGTGCGTGTGTTTGGATCGGTGGCGCGGGGAAAGACTCGGCGAGGAAGCGACATCGACCTCCTGGTTGAGATGGATGAAGGCCGGAGCCTGCTCGATCATGCCGCACTCATTCTCGACTTGGAGCGTTTACTCAGGCGCCCGGTCTACGTGGCTTCGGAACGGGGGCTCCGTCCACCCGTCCGGAAACAAGTGTTGAAAGACGCGATCACCTTATGAGGGATGATCGCTAGCGCATTCAAGACATTATCGACGCGATTAAACGGATCGAACGCTATGCGAAGCGTGGCCGGCGCGTCTTCGAGGAAGACGAACTGGTCCACACATGGATGATTCACCACATTCAGATCATTGGCGAAGCAGCCAGCAAGCTCACCCCTCCCTTCCGCAAAACGCATCACGGCATACCGTGGCCCCAGATTATCAAAATGCGCCATGTCTTGGTTCATGACTATTTCGGAATCGATCTGGCCGAAGTCTGGGCCGCTGTGGTACGGGACCTGCCCACCCTCAAGAAACAAATTAGTAACATCCTCAAGCGCCCGACCAAGCGCCCGTCAAAGAACTAAGCTGACATTCCCCCCCCCTTGCCCCTCCCTCGACTGGGCTCGGCCTGCGACGAGCTCCCCTCGACATGCTCGGGGCCTGAGCTGGTCGAAGGCAGTCGAGTCGGACGGTGAGCCGCCCATCGACTTCGCTCAGGGCTGTGAGCTTGTCGAACGGTCAAACCGTCGAAGGGCCTCACGTCTCGCAAGCTCTCAGCTCTTTGGTCCTGCCATACGCTATAAGCCATACGCCATACGCTCTTGCTTCCCGGCCTTCTCACTCCTTACTTCTCACTGTTCACACCGCGTTCCACTCGCCTCGCCCAACGCCTCGTAAATACTTCCATTTCGGCCTCCTTCCGTTGATTTCGCGGAGTGAAAACGGTATCTCCATGCACGCTGAAAAATGCGCTGTACAGGCCGGGGAGGGAGTATGGGTGTACTGATACCTCGCGAGCAAATTGAGCAGAGAATCCTCGTGATCCGGGGTCATCGGGTCATGTTGGATTCGGATTTGGCTTCTCTGTATGGAGTCACAACCTTCAATCTCAACAAGGCCGTAAAGCGAAACATCGATCGGTTCCCGGAAGACTTTATGTTTCAATTAGCGACCGAAGAAGCCGCGGCTTTGAGATTCCAAATTGGAATATCAAAGAGCCAAGGAAGGGGAGGACGGCGATATCCACCTTATGTTTTCACAGAACAAGGTGTGGCCATGCTCTCTGTGTGCTGAGGAGCAAACGGGCTATTCAAGTCAACATCGCCATCATGCGCGCATTCGTGAAGCTCCGCGACCTCGCCGGAAGCCATAAAGAGTTGGCAGCCAAATTGCAACAACTCGAACGAAAAGTTGGTGGACATGACACGCAGATCCGATCCCTCTTCGAAGCCATCCGCCAGCTCATGGAGCCGCCCCCGCCGAAATCCCGCCGCATCGGATTCAAGACGTGAAGGGAAGCGATCACGCCTTCCAAAGCTGCCGCTTGAACAACAGGATTGAATTAGCGTATATACATGAATACGTTTGCCTGGGATATCGCCAAAGCGATAGCCAACTTTGAAAAACACGGTGTTCCGTTTGAGGAAGCAGCCACCGTCTTCGGTGATCCCGACGGAATGGACGGGGTAGATGCGGCGCACTCGACACATGAGCATAGGCGCCAACGCATCGGGCAATCGGTGACAGGCCGTATTCTGTTTGTCGTGTATACCGTGCGGAGGATCGCCCATGAGAAGAAAACGACGCTTCGCATCATCAGCGCCAGGCAGGCGAGCCGGCGCGAGCGTGAAGCATATGCCGGATTCAGAGATTGATTTCTCCGATATTCCCGAACTGACCGAGGCAGAGCTCAAACGCATGCGTCGGGTCGGCAGACCGTCCACCGGCATGGCCAAGCAACTGATTGCGATCCGGCTCTCACCGCGTCTGCTTGCTCAGCTACGGAAGATGGCAGCGAAGCAGAAGAAACCGTATCAGACGCTCATCCATGAGCTCTTGGAGAAAGCCGCCTCACACGCCGCGTGACATCGTGTGTTTGGTTCTTCTGGTTTATGCGGTTTGTTTCGTGCGTTTGGTCTGATCAACGAGATAGACCGATCTCGCTCTTAGCGATCAGCCATCAGCTCTTTGGCCCTGCCATAAGCTATACGCTATAAGCCATAAGCTCTTGCTCCCTCGGCCATCAGCTCTCAGCACTCCGCACTTCCGGCCCGCGTGCCGCCGTCTAATCCGCTTACCACGGCGTCCCATCTCGTTTTGTAATCAGGACCGTCCGAGCCCTATCCTCCTGGTCGTACGTGACGACGGCTCGTCCTTCTGATCCTTGCAGCGCAGTCAATTCCAAAGGCCACAGGACCAACTCAGCAAGTCCGATCGTGAACAGATCCGCAGCGACATAAGGAACGATGCGTAACTTTGATGCGCCGTGATTCCCGTCGATAAACTCGTACACCTCGGTCCGCTCATTCGCCTTCGCCACGTCACTGGTCTTTGGCGTCCCAAACACCGACATCACCTGAGGACGGGTACTACCGACCTTCACTTGGTCGACCGGAACGGACGGTGGCGCCGTCGCGGCTTTATAGATCGAACAACCTGGTGCTGCGAATCCCATCAGTAGGAGCGCAATGATCAGTCTCATAACCCACCTCCTGCTCTTTGTCAGAGCACCTTCACAACTCAATCTCCGAATGGAAACACCTCGCACCAATCTAATCGGCATAAATCGTGCCGTCTGGCAGAAAAATGGATGAGCTCAGAATTTCTAGGAAATTAGGAAGGGGAGGATCTGAGACAGAAAGACGAGATGAATCTGAATTGATTCCTGCCCGAATCTCGTTCGATTCTCAGGCACTTTTGGCGTCATTGGCTATCGGCCATCAGCTATCAGCTCTTTGCTCGTGCCATACGCTCTTGTCGGCGCTTCATGCCTCACGTCCTTGACACCAGCCCCATCGTTATTCAGTTGGATGACTTTCGTCCTAGAGTGCGCTAGACTCCGACCCGATGGTATGAGACCGCAAGCAGGGCAGGGGTCATGACAGAATGAGTCAATTTCGCCTGGTCTTTCGGGTCCATGCGATTCAGCGGATGTTTCAACGCAGGATCAGCAAGGAAGAAGTGAAACAGGTGATTGCAACTGGGGAAACCATTGAAACCTACGCGACGGATAAGCCCTTTCCCAGTCGACTCATACTGGGATGGAGTGGATCTCGACCCATACATGTCGTGGCGGCTGACGATGCTCATGCCCAAGAAACAATCATCGTCACGGTGTATCAGCCAGATGCTGTAGAGTGGGAAACCGGATTCAAGAGGAGGAAGCCTCGATGATGTGTGTGATTTGCAAGACTGGCGAGACACAGCCTGGTACAGCCACGGTGACGCTCGAGCGTGACGGGGCAACAGTCGTAATCAAAGGAGTCCCGGCGCGCGTGTGTAAGAATTGCGGGGAAGAATACGTTGAAGAAAGCGTCACCTCTCATCTGTTGAAGACGGCCGAAGAGGCGGTGCGTGCCGGGGTCCAAGTGGACGTCAGAACCTACGCAGCTGCCTAGTACCTTCGGCCTCTCGCCTTACGCCTCACGTCTTACGTTTCGCGTCCTTCCCCTTGCCCCTTGCCTCTCGCCTGCCCTGTTCTTAGCTATCAGCCATCAGCTATCAGCTGTCAGCTCTCAGCACTTCCGAGCCGCCTCCCGTCTTCTGTCTCATTCCTTCTCACTTCTCACTTTCAACAGGCACCCAACCCCTCGCAAATACTTCTATTTTGGCTATCCCTCCGTTGATTTCGGTCAATGAAAACTGTATCTCTCTGTGGCCTCGGGGATACACCCCACATACTGAGAGAGGAGCATGCTCGCTGTGGTACCTCGCAGGCAGATTGAACAGACGATCAAGGTCACAAATAGTGACCTAAAAATCATGCGTGGACAGGAGAGATTGTGGGACTGAAACGGATTTTCATGCTACCCCGTGCCGCCCGAATTCACCGCATAATGGTGGAGTTGACATTATGTCAGATATGACATACGATCTTGTTCCGAAACAGGTTGGTGTGTGAGGAGATCCAGAGGAGACAAACCTCTGGTCTGGCTCCGGGGTGAGGTCAAAACACCGCCTTTTTCCCAAGCTGGGCGACTCGAAGCAGGATATCTCCTCAGATTATTGCAACAAGGAGAATCGCTTGGGCTTCCGCACTCACGGCCTATGCCGGTCATCGGATCACGATGTCATGAATTGCGCATTAATGACGAGGCCGGCACGTTTCGCATCATATATAGGGCGGATACCGACGCGGTTGTCATCCTCGATGTCTTCATGAAGAAGACACCGCAGACACCACAATCGGTCATTGCATCCTGTAAGCGCCGACTCCGCGAGTACGAGCGACAGGGTGAGGGAGGGGAGTAACCATGAGGAAAAGAAAACGTGCAAGCTTGGAAGCCGCAGGGTGGGCAGTAGGATCGGTAAAGGAGTTTCTCGGCCTGTCTGAAGCCGACGCGGTCTTGATTGAAATGAAGCTGGCCCTCAGCCGTAGCCTTCGGGACCGGCGAAAGAAACATGGTCTGTCACAGGTTCAGCTCGCTGAACGACTCCAATCGAGTCAATCTCGGGTTGCCAAAATGGAAGCGGGGGATCCCTCAGTCTCAATGGATCTCCTCGTCAGCTCGCTGCTCCTGCTCGGAGCCAGCTCGACCGACCTTGCCAAAGCCATTCGGGGCGAAGGCCGAAGCAAGAACGGACGTGCCGCATAATCCTTGCCCCTCGGCTCGGCTCTTTCCTCTCACTCCTGGCTTCTCACTTTTCACTGTTCACATCCCGTCTCGCACGTCCCGCCGAGCGAATACGTGCATTTCATCTTGCCTTGGAGAGAAGAGCCTATGGCCAATGGCTTATGGCACAGGCAGTGGGAGAAACACGGGCCGCTCTTTGTTCGTGCTATAGGCCATACGCTCTTGTTCCCTCCGCCATCAGCTATCAGCCATCAGCTCTTTGGTCCTGCCATACGCCATACGCTCTTGTCGGCGCTTCACGCCTCCCGGCCACGTCCCTAGGGATTCGCCTAGCCTCCTTTCGGAGAATTGCTTTCTTTCGCCGAAAAAGGTAAGGGATTCGGCTTGAATACTGGGATTTCTCGTGGAAAAAGGTATTCTTCGGCGCGTTGTTGGTCTTAAGAGGAGCCTCTCATGGATCGTATGGAGACGGTCATCAAAGAGATTCGAAGATTCATCGCCGAACGAGACTGGAGCCAATTTCACGATCCCAAAAATCTCGCTATGGCGGTGGCCTCTGAAGCTTGAGAGCTATTGGCTGAGTATCGATGGATATCGAACACCGAAGCGGACCAACTTACCAAGAGCAAAGATAAACGTGCGCAGGTTGCAGCGGAAGCAGCTGATGTTGGAATCGCTCTCCTCCTTTTCTGCGACAGAATTGGCGTGGACCTGATTGATGCTATTCGAACCAAGATGGTGACGAACTCTCACAATTACCCCGCTGATGAATCAAAAGGCAAAGCCGAAAGACCTAGGAAATGAGACTCTGGGTCGGTGTGACGGACGGAGATTGGTATCGGTATCTCAGCAAGCGTCCAGACCTCGATGAAGTGAATTTCTGGCAGCCAGGAGGAAATCGCGAGTTTAGTGCGCTCTCTCCTGGCGAATTGTTCCTTTTTAAGCTGCATTACCCCGAAAATATGATCGTGGGCGGTGGCTTCTTTGCTACGTCCTCAATTCTTCCATGTAGTCTCGCTTGGGAAACCTTTGGTGAGAAGAACGGAGCCAACACCTATGCGGAGATGAGGCGCCGCATTGAAAAGTATCGAAAATCGGAGCCCCAGCCGCACGAAGATTACAAAGTTGGATGCATCATCGTTGAGCAGCCATTCTTTCTTGGGAGATCAACTTGGATCGCTGTCCCATCGAGTTTCGCGAAGAACATAGTTTCAGGAAAAAGATATGACATCGCATCGCAGGATGGGAGAGAGCTGTGGGAGTCAGTTCAAACCGCACTAAGAGCACAGGGTGTGTCCAATCAATATGCGTCAGATAGCCCGAGACCCGTCTATGGCGAGTCCGTTCTTATTACACCCCGTATTGGGCAGGGTGCATTTCGTGTGATGGTGACGGATACGTACGAGAGAAGGTGTGCTATCACAAAAGAAAGAGCCTTACCCGTGCTTCAAGCGGCCCATATCAAGCCGGTGGCAGAGGGTGGCCAACATCGAATCGACAATGGCCTTCTTCTCCGATCCGATGTGCATACCTTGTTTGACCGAGGCTATCTAACGGTGACACCTGATTACACGGTGCAAGTGAGCCGCCGTTTAAAGATGGATTTCGATAATGGCGAACATTATTTCCAGTTGCAAGGAACGAAAATATGGGTGCCACCTCATCTCAACGACCAACCCAGTCGAGAAGTCCTAGAGTGGCATGCTGATACCGTGTTTATGGGATGAGTGATGCCGTATATCTTCCTCGTTAATGAAACGAATCGTCACATCTGTATCCAACACAGATTATTTGGGGTGCCTGCAACAGATCGCGCAAGGAGCCAGATCAGCAGCGTAGTCAAAGGTGACCAGCTATTTCTCTATATCTATGGAACCGGGTTGTTGTACGGCCCGTTTAGAGCAGAATCTAATCTATTCCTGGAGAAATATCCTGAGCAAGGACCGTGGAACCTTTCACCCGTTGATAAGAAGCACGGCTACTATCCCTATCGCTTGCATGTCAGCACCGACGAGCTTCGGGGCCATGGTATCCCGTTCAAGAAAATCGAACGATTGAACATAGGTTTGAATACTGAACTTCTTCAACGGAAGAGCGTTGTATATGCGTCTCCCTTTCAAGCGCACATCTTTGAAGAGCTACTGCGCGATCTGCCAGTGGAACGAGAGGTGGGACCCGTGGCAGAGAAGGATTTTTCTCACCTTGAGAGCATATACACGAGAACGGTGGAGGTGACCGACAGCCAAGAGAAAGCCCTGCAGCTTCTAGTTCAAAAAAACTTCGAACAGCTGGAGGAAGGAGTTAAGCCTGTCACATCTTACTTCAACGTGCAGTACGGCACAATTCGCGGGGAGATCGATATTTTAGGTCAAGACAAAGAGCGCAATTACGTTGTTACGGAGCTAAAAGCAGAAAACCTGAAGAAGGATATCTGGACCCAACTACTCACCTATTCCCATGTGATTAGAGACATCTATGCCAAGCATGAAGGGGTAGAGGTGCGTACGTTCTTAATTTGTCCGGGCTTTGATCGCAGGACTTTCTATTCTTATCCTGAACTGAAGAAGCTTCTAAAAAGGCAAGAGTCTGTGCGTGTGTTCAAGTACGAGACGAATTTCAAAGACCGAATATCATTCGAAGAGATTCCGGTCACGATTTAAACCTGTCGCCTGTCCCACATCGGAGACAGATATGACCTACAAACAACTCGTTGACTTTATTGAACGTCGTATGAGGATGTCGCATATCTACCAGCCCGTTATGCTCCTGACTCTGCTGCAGCACGACGGCGAATGCTCAGAGACCGACATTGCACGGGCTATCTCGATGCATGATCCAACCCAGATTGAATACTACGAAGCGATCACAAGAAATATGGTCGGTCGCGTGCTGACCCGGCACGGAATTGTGAAGCGGGATGGCAAGCGGTTTAGTCTTCTGGCCGCACATTCACTTTCAAAGGACCAACGTACTGAACTCCGACGACTACTGATGGCAAAGCTGGATCAATATATTGCAAAGCGGGGTGAAAGGATCTGGCAGCATCGCAAGCTGGCACTCGGCGACATCTCGGGAACCGTCAAATATGAAGTCCTAAAACGAGCAAGCACACGCTGCGAACTCTGCGGCATCTCGAACAGTGATCGCGCTCTCGAAGTTGACCACATTGTTCCTAGGAACCATGGCGGCAGCGATGAAGTCGCCAATCTACAGGCTCTTTGCTAAAGCTGCAATTCGATGAAGCGTGATCGGGATGCCACTGACTTCCGGGCGTTGCGCGAATCCTATGACCATCGCGAGGACACTTGCCCGTTCTGCGCTCGACAGAAAGCCGGTAACATCTCTCTGGAGAACGAACTGTGTTTTGGAATCAAGGATGAATACCCGGTGACTGATTTCCACATGCTGGTCATCCCGAAGAGACACGTGTCGGATTTCTTTGAACTGTACGAGCCTGAAAGACATGCTTGTGTTCGGCTCTTAGACGAAGCAAAGCGCAGATCGAAGCAGCAGGATCCTACCATTGCGGGTTTCAATGTTGGCATCAACGTGGGCGAAGCCGCCGGCCAAACCGTTCATCATTGCCACGTCCATTTGATTCCTAGGCGAAGCGGCGATGTCGAGCAGCCTCGCGGAGGTGTGCGAAACGTCATTCCAGGCAAGGGAGCTTATTAGAAGTAAGGGAGAAGAAAAGGGGCCAGGCTACTTAATCGATAGGGTTAAGTCATCGATCATCTCGAGTCCGCCTTAGGAGTCTGTCCGAGTATTCCCTTCTGCTGCGGCAAATGATACTGGTACATCTGCTTCGTTCTCGGCCTGAGACAATCCTCTACGTATTGCAGAGAATACGCCTCTGGTTCTCTCTGGCCTGTGGCCTCGCAGCTGGACCGCCTCCTTTGCCTCGTGACGAAGGGCTACTCGGACAGGCTCCTGACCAATTCCGTCTGATCGCGAATGATCTTACGGACCATGACAAGTAAATGGAGACTCACATGAAACCATTGAATGGTGTTCTGGCGTGGCTCCTGATTGTGGCTGTCATTCCAGCTTGTACAGGGAAGGAAGAGACGACGAGTGGTGAGCAAAAGGGAACCGGAGCAGCAAGAACGCAAGAGGAAGTTCTCCTCGAAAAGACCATCACTGATCTGGCCAGCCGAGGGACGGAATTCCCGAAAACAAAAGACTCACAATCGATCCTTCGCTTCTATTCTCGAGGTTACGCTGGGATCAATAACGGAAAGTCTGAGTCTCTGAAGGACATTGAGAAGTACCTCTCCGACCTTATCGAGCGAATCAATCGCGGTGAACCTATCGGTGTCTCGGCAAAAGTGTCTAACATCAAAACAAGTGTCACTGGTCCGTCAGGATGGGCGACGTATGATTATGACTATAAGGTAGGCCGTGGCGGAGTCGTTCTACAGGCTGAGCAAGGCAAATGCACGACGATTTTCAGGAAGCAAGGGGACTCGTGGCTCATCCAACATGATCACTGTTCGACGGAAAGCCCTCCGATTTTTCTACGATGAAGGAGTCTCTGTTCACTGAACTGTTATGGAGGTGAGCTCCTCTGTCTTGTCGAAGTCGACGGTGGCCCACGTCGTGTTACATCTCATGCCGATCTCGCTCGGCGTGGCGAACATTTCCCAAACCCCTAAGGAGACGATGTCCATGAGAAGGTTGCCCGTGCCGCGAACATCTTTGTCTTGGTAAGCCTCTGGGGAGATTTGACAATAGCTAAAGACGTCTTCTCGGCTTCCATCGTCCTTTTCTGTGCTCAATGCCGGCTCGCCTAATCGCTCAATCACCTCCATCCGTGACCAGCCAAGCGAGGGTGTAGGAACTGGAGGTGGGAGCGTGAAGGCCATGTAGACGCTACATCCAGAATTCAGCAATGAGACTGCGAGAAGAAACAGTCCGACGGTAAGAACTTTCATGTTGTTGACTTCGGTCTGCTAGGAACCTGCGACATGATGGGCCAGGTATGAATCTCGTGCCAGTTCACAGAGCTACCTTTTAACGTACCAGTACAACTCGCCGTAATTCAAATCGAGGAAGGAAACGGTTCCAGGAACAGTTTCCTTCCACGTGTTGCTTGTTCTCAGGCGGCAACGCCGGCCGCCGCGGCATCTCGTGCAGTCTCGACAAGTTGATATTTCTTTCGTTTGAGCCAGAGTTTGTTATGCTCGAGACGATCTTCTCACAACTCTCAACATGGAACGACTCGGGCGATGGACGGGTTGACACACCTCGGGTACCAGAGACGAACGCAACTGCGCGCCTCTGTCCAACTCCCCGCGACGTTTCTGACGCCACAGTTGGTCGGCGGCGGCGTGATTCAGGACGCGTCCCGTACAGGTCTGCGCATTGACACGCTTGAGCCGGTGTCAGTCGGTATGGCCTTCGCGATACAGGTCTACTTCCCTCAGGAGCCTGGGCCGTTGACGATTGACGAGGCGGTCGTGCAATGGACCAACGGCACCCAGTTTGGGGCGAGGTTCACCAAACTGGATGATGCGGTCTTGCCAAGACTGGACACCTTCTATGTCCTTGCCTTAGAGGAGCAGTTGCAGTCACTGGCGGAGTTCTTAACCGCACTCTCTGCACCAACGTCTGCTCTGGAATGGCTGAGGACGTCCGGCAGGGCTCATCCCTCTCTCAGCCTGTGAAACGATAACCTTCCCGCCTCTCGCCCGTGCCCTCTCGCGACCGACCCTCCTCCAATACGCCTCCCTAGGAGGCTTCCATGCCCTTCACGCATCGGAGGAGAAGAAAAGGGAAAAGGCTCCTTCATCGGCATGACTGATCATCAACACCGTCGAACCATTCCGGCAGACCTCTTCTCGTTCCAACAAGGATGGTGGGGCGAGTGCGACTTGCGAGGGTGCATGGCTATATTATGCTTTTTCAGGATGAGGCCTGATTGATCTCCCACTGCGCGCATGCGACGAGCACCGCCCGAGATGCAAAAATACGATGGGCCTCGTGTGCGGGTCGCGCGAGCACAGGAGATTAACAGGCCTCATCCCCTCGGTCCCGTCGCCGGAGCACGCGATCCCACCATCCGTCGACTCCCTCGAATCCGCCCTCGAACGGTTCTTTGTAGCGAGAGAGGGTCAGGTCTTGCGTTAACACATCACGCTCCAACCCTGCCAGCCCCCGCCGCGACAGAAAAACGAAGAGCTGATGGCGTATGGCTAATAGCCTATGGCCGGTACGAAAGAAGAGAGGACTTATCGCCCATCACGTATGGTCGGTCAATAGGCCCTTTGAAAGTCAGGCTTGGTGAGAATGCGCACGATGTCAATACGATTCCCAGACCGTTTGAACACCACGCGATAGTCGCCGGCTCTCAGCCGATAGAGACGTTCCTTGAACCCCTGCAACTTCTTGATCCGCTTTCCGTCCGGGATGGGATCGTGCGCGAGGCGGGCGCAGTCGGCGAGAATCTGATGGGTGATCTTATCAGGGAAGGAGTCCAGGTCCTGTTGAGCTTTTTCAGACAGAAAGACCTGGCAGGTCACGCCTTGCGGGCCTTCTTCATCCGTCGCTTGGCTTTGTAGTCGGACAGCGACATCCTCCGCCCCGCGCGGATGTCTTTGAGGCCCTCTTCGATCTTTTTGCGCAACGTCGGGCTATAGGCCAGCAAGGCGTCTTCGATGTCGTCCTCGGTCACGGGGACCAGCATGGCAGTTGGTCGTCCGTGCGTGGTGACGAGGACCGTGTTTCCTCGTTCGACCGTCCTGAGCATCTCGGACGTCTTGGTCTTGAGTTCGCGCACGTTCGTGAATTTCACTGGATCCGCTCCTGTGGTTACAAGTGTGACCACATCGTAGGGTCTCCATGCCGCCAAGTCAAGACGCCTTACGCACGGTTTATAGTCGGACAGGACCCATTTCGAGTGGGAGAATAGGTGCCGGGAATCGTTTCCGGTGAAGAAAAAGGTGTCAGGAACCAATTGCAGTTAAGAATCGTCGCCACCCTCGACTCCGCCCTAGGAGTCTGCCGCGTTCTGTCCCTTGAATGTGGTATTCGTTCTTACTCTTCGTGTGTGACCGATGACCATTGCCCCGATCATGCCACCCCAACACAACAAGAGAACTGATCCGATTTCATCCGGGGTCAATGAATCCCGATGGACGAAGCCATATCCAACCCACACCCATCCCCCGACTCCCAACAGGAAACCAACATAACCAGTTCGTCCGACTGTGCCGAAGACTGTTTTGAAAAATGCAGGTGCACTGAAGAATAGATACTCAACCAAAACCAGCAATCCTATCAACAACGTGAGGTAGCGGATCCACATGATGACCTGGTCCATTGTCTGCCTCAACCCGCCTGTTGGTGATCGCACGTCTGATTCTGAACTATCACGCAAGCCGTTGAGGGACAATTGTTTTGAAGATTCTTGTCTCGGCAGGGGGGCTGAGAGAAAACGGTGTCAGGAACAGTGGTCAGTCCTCTGGTCCATCTGGTCTGTTTGGTTCATCTGGTCTGTTTGGTTGAAGGAGCGGAAGAAGCGAGAGGGGTCAGGCGGGAGGCGACCGGCGAGCGAGACGGGCGATACGCGTGCTGGCGAGAAGAGCGAGACGACCACAGAGCCGCTTCCCAAACGCTTCCTACCCATGTATCCTGCCGCAACTATTCCTGGGGCAACAACCTCGTTGAATCCGTTCCCCGCAGCGACGACATGAGCGATGGCGATTATCCTTCGACGAGGGTCAGGACTGGCCTCGAACACTGGATGTATCTGTTCTTCCTCAAAAAGACCGGAGTCAAGTGGCGGTTGAGTCTGGGCTGGTGTGAATGAACATACCCAATAGAGAACATGCCGTTGTCGAACATGAGAAGGTGAGGGACTACCTGCTTAACGAGGCTCATCCAGATGGATTTGGGAAAGCGGAGTTTTTTATCGCACTAGGCTTTCGGCGAGAGGCATGCGAGGCATTGGTCGATGCGTTGCGGCGGATAGCCCGAGACTCACCTGTGACAAAAAGCATGACATCCACCCATGGTCACAAGTATATTGTAGATGGTCTGCTTCAGGCGCCGAGTGGTCGAACTGCAATGGTGCGGACTATATGGATTGTTGACGCGGGCGGGGATGTGCCACGTCTCGTGACGGCCTATCCGAGAGAACAGGAGCCATGACCATGATTAAAGAGCATGATCGAGTGGTATTGGTCGCCGCCGTGCCTTCCGAAGGCTTGGTGGCGGGGGATGTCGGTACGGTGGTTCACGTCTATCGTGATGGCCAGGCCTACGAAGTGGAATTCACCACCTTGGAAGGGAAGACTGCTGCTGTCGTCACGCTGGAAGTTTCCCAGGTGCGTCCAATCGGCAAACGCGAGATCACACACGCCCGCGAGCTTGCTTCACGCTAGTCTCCGATTCACCGAGCGAAAAGAAAACGTCCCGGGAGTCTTTCCCCACGCCACGCTTTGCTGATCGCGAAGGGAGCAAGAGCGTATGGCACGAATGGAAACTGCAGGTAAGAGCTTATGGCTTATAGCGTATGGCACGAGCAAAGAGCTGAGAGCTGATCGCTGACAGCTAATCGCTTGCGACCCATGCGCGACGGGCGAGATCTGCCTAGGGGGCGAACAATTCAGCGAGCAAGGCGGGTACGTGCGCGCGGGTGGCTTCGTCGATCTTCCCCAGGCGTTTGACCAACCGGCTCTTGTCTATGGTCCTGATTTGATCTAGCACGATCTGCCCGGACTTTCCTTTGAACCGAACCGGCACACGTGTGGGATATGGCCGGCCCTTGGTGGTCATGGGGGCCACGATAATCGTATCGATGTGTTGATTCATTTCGTCCGGGGAGATGACGAGGCAGGGTCGGGTCTTGCGAATTTCACGACCCTCTGTCGGGTCGAGCCGGACGAGAAAGATCTCGAACCGGGAGGCTACCACGTCCAGTCTTTCCGGTCCCACGTGGAGGTTGAAGCGGATTCGCGGTCCATCAGTTGATCGTCGCCATGACGGTGCATCTGCTCAAAGGCTTGGTCCCACCCGCCTCGTGCTTTGGTGGCCGATCGAATGACCAATTGCCCCTGTTGGATTTCTAAATCGACCGCTCCGTGCAAGTGGCACTGTTCTATGATGGCCTTGGGAATCCGGATTCCTCTGGAATTACCGATTCGCACGACGCGCGCTTTCATCGCTTCCTCCTGCAAGACATGCTCTCACTGCCGTGTAATTACATTGGCATTACCCGTCTTGTCAAGGGTTCTCGCGCAACGACATGTTCCATTGGGTGCCAGAGAACGAAAACAGAAAAGGTACCGGGAGTCTTTCCCCAAGTCACGCCTGGCTGACAGCTGAGAGCTGAGGGCCGGGACGAAGAGCTTACGGCGTATCGCGTATGGCACGAGCAAAGAGCTGAGAGCTGATCGCTTGCGAGACTGGCGGGAAACGCGGGACTGGCTGATTGCTGAGAGCTGATGGCGGAGGGAGCAAGAGCGTATGGCACGAGCAAAGAGCTGAGAGCTGATCGCTGACAGCTAATCGCTGGCGACCCACACGCGAGGTGCCCCCCTTCGAGGAATTGCTGTTCTGTCTACCCTTCTGGCCGCCCTGTGGTAGGCTCAGTGGTGGAGCCTGTGAGAAACGGGAGCGACCTGATCAGCGACCCATCTGTGCGGCGAGCGCCGTGCGTGTCAGGGGAGATTTGATGAAGCAACCAGTGAAGGACAGGAGAAGAACGATCGGGGCAGCCCGCTTCGAGGTGAACATGGATGTGCACATCTCCGGTCTGAACCCTCAAGGAATAGGATTTGAAGGTATCGGAGTCGTCCGCAATTTGTCGATCCGCGGTGCGCTGATTGAGACTCATGCCCTCGTGACGACGGACGACCAATTGACATTGCTCCTGACGCTCCCAAACCAGGCCGAGCTCTTGGAAATACCCGCCGTCGCCGTTCGGTGGGTCCGAGGCCACCAGCTCGGTGTTGAGTTTCTCAAGCCGGGGACCGAGACGTCTCGGACACTCATGACGTATCTGTCCGGTATTCACAATGTGGTTCGGGCGCAACAGAAGGCTGGGTAGCTTCTCCAACGAGACGTGGTGATCCGCGCCGGCCGGTGGTGTTCGTGGCGCCGACTCCTAGCCTGTTCGGGATGGCGCGGATGTCTGAGCTTCAAGGGGCAGAGGCTTGACCGACGCTCCACGTGGTTCGAACGGTGGAAGAGGCGTCTGCGGTGCTGCATGTCCAACAAGCCCGATTTGAGCCAATCTGACGTGACACGATGATCCCTCCACGCTCGCTCATCCATCCCTCAGCAGGGTGGCCCGTCTAGTCTCAAACGTGCGCGCGTCGTTCTGACCCGTCCAACCCCAACGAGCCGAGACCCGTCTCTCCTCACGCGCGCACTGCCAAACAGACCTTGTTCGACCCGGAGCCCGTACGATTGATCTTGGCGACGGGATAAACCCCTTCAGTGCGTGCGCGTTGTGCGATCACGCGAGACCAACGGGCCATCCTGTGGCCGTTACTTGCCCGTCGGCCGTATATACAGCTTCTCGTCCTCCCATGTTTTCTTGAGCTGGGCGTGCTGCATGGCTTCTTCCAGAGTTAAGGGTGGCGTACAATATTCCTCGCCGCGGCACACCGTATACGGATGGGGAGTGCAGCTTACCGTCGATACCAACGCGAGCGCCCCGAATAGCATCGGTACGTATTTCACAGTAAACCTCCTTTCGGTGAGACCCATGACCGTATGCACTGGCCCTGTGTGTCAGGTATCACCTAGCCTCATGTGAGAACGCTAACCCATGGATACGCCGGATGCTATTATGCGTTGGGGTGAGTGGCTCCCTCGGAAGCACCCCGTCACTCCACCAGGTCAGGGTCATCTGGAACAAAAAGACGTCAGAGAACAATCCAGGTGTGAGGAACCGGTTCCTTTGGTGCAATCGACGACGACCTCGATGTCTTGTCACTGCTTGTGTGCCGCTCCAGTCCTCGATGCTGTGGGTCCGTTGAAAGGCAGCGCATTGATGCGGCATGTCCTCCTCACCGTGCTCTTGGTCGCAGCTGGTGCGACCGTCTCGGCGGCTTCTTCTTATACGGATGCCGTCTCTGCGATTCATCGTGATGACTATGACCTCGCGGCGCGACTCTTCTCTCCTCTCGCCGAGCAGGGAGATGCAGGGGCGCAGAGTTTTCTGGGTGTGCTCTATGCCAACGGGCTAGGCGTGCCGCAGCGGTATGACGAGGCCTGGCGGTGGTATCGTCGGGCCGCTCTCCAGGGAGATGCCGCGGCACAGTTCCATCTCGCGGTGCTGTATGCTGGCGGACAGGGCGTGCCCCAGAGCTATGAAAAGGCCGTCCAGTGGTATCGACGGGCGGCTGACCGGGGAGTGGCCGCGGCACAGTTGCAACTGGGTGTGTTGTATGCCAACGGGCAAGGCGTGCCCCAGAGCTATGATGAGGCGGTCCAGTGGTATCGGCGGGCCGCTGACCGAGGAGTGGCCGCGGCGCAGCTGCAACTCGGTGTGTCGTATGCCAATGGGCAAGGCGTGTCCCAGAGCTATGATGAGGCGATCCAGTGGTATCGACGGGCGGCTGAGCAGGGAGATGCGAGAGCACAGAGCCATTTGGGTGTGTTGTACGCCCACGGGCAGGGCCTGCCGAAGGACTATCGTGCGGCCCTACAATGGTACCGGCGGGCCGCGGAACAGGGAGATGCGCTCGCACAGTTCGAGCTGGGTGTGCTGTATGCCAATGGACAGGGCGTGCCGCAGAGCTATGAAAAGGCCGTCCAGTGGTATCGGCGGGCCGCCGATCAGGGAGACGCGGTGGCGCAGTTCAATCTGGGTGTGAGGTATGACAATGGGCAGGGGGTGCCGCAGAGCTATAAAGAGGCCGGGCGGTGGTATCGTCGCGCGGCTGAGCAGGGACATGCACGGGCGCAGAGCAATCTCGGCGTGTTGTATGCCCAGGGGCAGGGTGTGCCGACAGACGTGATTCGCGCGTACATGTGGCTCACCGTCGCGGTCGAAGGGTCGAAAGACGATGATCTGAAGACCGCGATCAGGAATCAAACCACTGTGGCTTCAGGCATGACTGCCGCGCAGATTGAGCAGGCGCAGGAGATGGCGCGGCGCTGCCGGGACACTCAGTTCTTGCAATGTGAGTAGGCATCACCTCTGGAGAGGCGGGTCTTACCATCAGGCATTGAGTACAAGAAAAGAGGAGAGGCTGAGCTAGCCGCCGTGGCTTGCCGATATGCGCTCATTCCCCGATGACGCGCTGGCTCGTACTAGGCCGCTGTTCTTTTCACTCGCACTTCCGCACGATAGCCTGTTGCGACGAGGACCCTGATGAGCACATCGGTCGACCCGCCCTGGGTGTTTCCGTTCGCAATGGCTGTCACTCTGGTCCTCGACGTTCCGGCGCGCTTGGCGATGTCCGCATGCGTGAGCCGTCCGGATTGAATGATCTTGGCGAGCGAGACTGTGAGGTCAGATCGAAACTCCATTTCGGCCGTGTCGGCCGCGGACAACCCTAACGCGTGGCCGAGATCTTCAGCGGTCCGAACTGTGAGCATCTTGCGAGTTTTAGTCCTTGCCATGTCGCACCTCTTTGAGTCGCTGTTGACCGATGGCCACTTCACGTTGAGGCGTTTTCTGGGTCTTCTTCTGAAAGGCGCGAAACACCAGAATCACCTCGGCCAGTTTGACAAAGTAAAAGATTCGGACGGCCCTTGTTTTTCCCCTGACTCTGAGTTCATGTACGCCCGATGCCACTTCTGGCATCGGCCTGCTGAGCGGCATACCCAAGCTGATGCCTTTTTGTAGCTCGCGGAGTGCTTCTCCGATCTCCTTCCGGATCGCCGGATCTTCACTCGGATAAACGCAATGGCGTTGGCGTGAAAGGTGACCGGCTTCACATTGCCAGCATGTCTTAAATTTGGGACATCCGCAAGAGGCTTCAGGACGAGCTCAAGACGAGATTACTTAGTGTCGTGAACCGTTTCCGAGGACTACAAACGTGTCAGCAACCATTTCCAATTAGTACATGCTCCTTCCAAGCCCGCGTGTAATCGTCTTTTACGGGAAGCCTGGTCTAGTCCTCAACGTGTGCACGTCGAATGTATAGTGTTCCTTCCAAGCTTGCTCGTACCATCCCTCTCGGAGGGTGACCCGATTGGTCTCCCATTGCGCGCATGGAGTGAGCACTGCCCGCAGAGTTCAAATACGATCGACTTTTGTGCGCGCTGGCGCGAGCACAGGAGACCAACGGGTTGCCCTCCATATTCCCTATGCCCGAATGAGGAGGTGGTCGATGGAGGCAGGTTCTTCGATCTGGATGGCTCCGGGCGCATCGATAAATCGTTTCAGTCTCATCCGGTCACCTGGGCTGACCGTGATCACTTCCACCGCGACCCAATGTTCGTACACCCGTTTGACTTCCGCCAGCGGGATGTCGATGCAGGCCTCCTCGCCTTCCAACCACAATTGGACGTTCACCGTGTCTCCCGCTCTCAGGTGACCGGGGGTGGTCAGTTTACAGCCGGCCTCTACGCGTTCGAGGACGCATCCGTCCGCTTCAAGCTGCGTGCTGATGTTCGCGAGTACGCAGTCGATCGTGAACTTCGGACTTGCCCACGAGGTCTGTAGGTTCCCCTGCGCCATACGTTTCCCAAAGTGTACCAAACAGCTCCCGATCCGGCGGTCCATCCCGTAACCCCCTGGTGACACTCTCGATCTCGCCGCTCTTTCAGGGGCTGCCGGGTGTGCCACCGCTAGCTTGCGAGGCGTGAGGCGGCCCGGAAATGCTGAGTCCTGGGTGCTGATGGGAAGTGCTGAGTGCTGATTGCTAATCGCGGCCGGAAAACGGGGTCATTCTTCATTTCTTAAGGCATCCGCCCACCGCTCGGTATTCCCTCCGTTCGCCAATGCGTGTAGAATGCGGCCATGATACGGCAAGCCAAGTTGACCCGCCACGACGTGCCTCGACGGGCTAGTGTCTTGAGCGCGCGATTATCAGAGGAGAAGCTCGCCGAGGTTCGCCGGATGTCTCCTGCCCAACGTCTCACGCTTGCCCTGGAACTGTCCGACACCTGCCACGAGTTGCAGCGCGCGTGTTCGCCCAAGCGTTAACCGAGATCGTGCGTCGTCTCGACGACGCGAAGGCTCGGCATCTCGTCGAGCAGTACGCCCTGATCGGCGGATTTGCTGTTTCCGCATGGGGCGTGCCGCGGGCGACGCACGATGTCGATTTCGCCCTCGCGCTCGGTTCATCTGATGCGGCAGCCTTTGCACGCCATCTTCATGCAGAGTTCCAGCCTGGCGAACCGGATGATCCGCTGCGCGGTATCTTTCGAACGAGCGTCACCGTCGATGACCTTTCGGTCCCCATTCAATTGATCCTGCTGCCTCCGGCGTGGAACGTACTCATATTTCAAGAAGTGGAATCTTTGTCGGTTTTTGGTTGCACGGTACGAGTGGTGTCTTGGCAAGCCCTCATCCTCTTGAAGCTGTATGCCGGTGGGCCGCAAGACCTTCTGGATGCGGAACAAATTCTGGCTGTCCGAGGACCGACACCAGCCGAACGGCAAGCGGTCGCTGCACTCGCTAGCAAAGTTGGACTGTTAGCCCCGTGGCAGGCGTTGATTGCTCGCTGACTTCTATGCAACGTTGACCGTGGCGGCGAGGCCGACAAAACAACGGAGCCATGAACAGAAAACATACCGGGAGTCTTTTCCGGAGCCGAGCCCTGCTGACCTTGTACCTTCTTCAGTAGCGACCCGTCATTGACAAGCGCTTGACCTGCGACGAGAATCACGTCCGCGCATGTCGGAGACACCGATCGAGATACGAGTCAGCCAGCCTGGCCGGCCTAAAGCCGAGTCGGACGATGAACCGACCTTTCCTCGGTACGATGGCCCAGCCTTCCTGTCGTACGGATTCCGACCGTTTTTCCTCTTTGCTTCGTTGTTCGCCGGCGCGGCGATTCCGGTCTGGGTGTTGATCTTCGCCGGTGTGAGCAGTTGGGCTTTCCAGTATCCCGCGCGAGAGTGGCACGTCCATGAAATGCTCTTCGGTTTTCTGCCAGCCGTGATGACCGGTTTCCTGCTGACAGCGATCCCCAATTGGACCGGGCGTCCTCCGGTCAGCGGCATCCCGCTGCTGTCGTTGTTCGTCTTGTGGCTGGCAGGACGACTGCTCCTCGCCATGCCGTGGTCCATTCCCATTGTGGCTGCGATCGTGGACGGAGCCTTTCTCGTGGTTGTGGCCGCGCTCGCCTGGCGCGAGATTGTCGCCGGAGGCAGCTGGGGCCAGGCGCCGATCGGTGTGATGATCACGCTGTATGCCGGCGCGAATCTTCTGTTTCACGTGCTGGCGCTCCGCGGGACCGTGACGGATCTCCCGGAGCATGTGGCGCTCGCGCTCATCCTGCTATTGTTGACGCTCATTGGTGGGCGAGTGACGCCCAACTTTACCCGCGAATTCTTGATCCAGCACAACAGGCCCGCGATTTCTGCCTCTCTTTCTCCTGTCGATGCCGTCGCGATGGTGCTGGTCGTGGTGGCCGCCCTCGCATGGATCGTTCAGCCCGAGAGCGTCGCGGCAGGTGGAACGTTAGTCGCGGCGGGGATGGCGAATCTGATTCGTCTCTCGCGCTGGCGCGGGTGGATGGTGTGGCGCGAGCCGTTGGTGCTGATCCTCCATCTGGGCTATGGGTGGCTGACGCTGTCGCTGCTGGCTCTCGGAGGCGCGATGTTTGGGATCGGTCTGCCGGCGGCGAACGCCGTGCATGTCCTCACGACCGGAGCAGTGGGGGCGATGACCTTGGCGATCATGACCCGCGCGAGTTTGGGCCATACCGGCCGGCCGAAGCACGCCGATTCGAAAACGGTCTTGATCTATGTGCTGGTCAATCTGGGTGCCGTGCTGCGGGTCGTCGTGCCGACTCCCGACGCACCGACGGCTCTGACGCATCTCATGCTCATCGTGGCCGCGGTCGGCTGGAGCGGGGCCTATATCCTATTCGCCTTGATCTACGGACCGTTCCTCCTTCGCCCGAGCCTCGACGACTGACGAAGAAAAAGGGGGCAGGCGACTTCATTGGCGAGCCTGAAACGTCGCCGACCTCGAATCAGTCCGGCTGATCGCGAGGGACAGTGGCGACCCACGCGCGAGGTGCCCCCCATCGAGACACTCCTCTTATGTCTAGCCTTCTGGCCGCACGGTGGTAAGCTGATTGGTAGAGCATGTGAGAAACGGGAGCGGCCTGGTCAGCGATCCATCTGTGCGGCGAGAGTCGTGAGTGGCAGGGGGGGATCTGATGAAGCAACCAGTGAAGAGCAAGAGAAGAAAGATCGGCTCAGCTCGCTTCGAAGTGAAGATGGATGTGCAGTTCTTAGGGCTGACCCCTGAAGGACTAGAAATTGAAGGAATCGGAGTTGTCCGCAATTTGTCGATGCGCGGGGCCCTCATTGAGACCCGTGCGTACGTGACGCCGGCCGACCAACTGACATTGTTCGTGACGCTCCCAAACCAGGCCGATCTCTTGGAAATACCCGCGGTCGCCGTTCGGTGGGTCGTACGACGCCATCAACTGGGGGTTGAGTTTCTCAAGCTGGACAGAAAAACGTCGTTGCAGCTCATGAGATATCTGTCCGATATATACAATACGACTCGGGCGCAACGTAAGGCTGTGTAACTTCCCCAACGAGACCTGCTGATCCGCGCCGGCCGGTGGTGTTCGTGGCGCCGATGCCTGACCGCTTCGGCATGGCGCGGACTCTTATAAATGGGGAGTGGAGTCTCCCATGTCAGCGTGCGCAGTCGCCATTGTTCGAGAGACGCGGTTTGGTCCTGAGGTCAAAGAATACCTTGAAAAAATCGATGAGACGTTGAGGCCCTACTCAGGAACATTTCGTGTCCACAGTGGCCCCTATCACCCTCTTGAAGGCGCATGGTCTGGAGACCTCATCATTATTGAGTTTCCCAGCCTTGCCCAAGCCAAAGCGTGGTATAACTCGACCGCCTATCAAGTGATCAAACCCTTGCGCACGAGCAACACGGACGGGGATGTGTTTCTGGTGACTGGTGTCTCGGATTCACACACAGCCACTGACATTCTTGGTTGACGGTCACGAGAGAGAAAAGTGCCAGGAAGCGTTCTTACGCAAGACATCGTCGATTACTTCGAAGCAGCCGGCGAACAATTCCGGCCAGGGAAAACGGAAACCTTCTCCATTCTGAGGCTCTGCGTGGTTAGGCGTAGGGTGGAGCGTTGCCGGGTTTCCATTTGATGCTGCAGCCGATGCTGGCCTTCTGGTTGCGGTCCACCGGCTTGCCGGCGAGCACGGCCTCGATCCCCGCACGCAGATCGCGACCGGTCACCGGTTTGTTATTGCCCGGGCGACTGTCGTCGAGTTGCCCGCGATAGGCCAGCCGCCGTTCGGCATCAAAGAGATAAAAGTCCGGCGTACAGGCGGCCTTGTAGGCCTTGGCGACTGCTTGTGTGTCGTCGAAGCAGAACGGAAAACGAAACTGGAGTCGTTGGGCCATCTCCTTGAGCCGCTCGGGGGCGTCATCGGGATAGTGTGCAGGATCGTTGCTGCTGATCGCGATGAGGCCAAGCTTGGTGTCCTGATAGTCGGTCCCGATCCTGCTGATTTCCTGCTCGACGTGCTTCACATAGGGACAGTGACGGCAGATGAACATGACGAGCAGGGCGGTCCTGCCGGTAAACGAGTCGAGCGAATAGACTTTGCCGCTCACGACGTCGGGCAGCGTGAACGGCGGAGCGGTTGTTCCAAGCGTGAGCATCACCGACTCGATGGCCATCGACCCCTCCTTGCCTCTTGGTGGACCACGACAGAGCGGACATTCTACCTGAGTCTCGCCGACGAGTGGGAGGCAAGAGTCGTCGGGAAACAAGAGCGGGGTCAGGAACCTCTGCTCTTGTTCCTCATCGGGTCTGCCGCGATCCGATAGAGCGCCACTCCCACCAATGCGACGAGGACGAGGCCGGGCCAGCCGCCGAAGGGAGCTGAGTCAAAGAGGGTAAACGGATCGGGGCTGAGGCTGGGCCAGAGTGCGGCCAACGCGATCGGGACGGCCAGCATGATGCCCATCAACGCTTCGCCGGTAATCAACCCGGCGGCGAAGAGGAGCCCGCACCGTGACGGGTCATCACTCTCCGCTGCGACTCTCCTGGCCAAGGCAGCGATCACGCCACCCACGCAAATGGTGGCTGAGAGTTTCAACGGCAAGTAGATGCCCAGGGCCACGGCGAGCACGGGCAAGCGAAACGCGCTGCCACGTATTTCTTGCCGACGATCCAGCAGAATCACGAGGACGCCGATCACTGCGCCCAATCCGACGAGCAACCAGGGTAGTCCGGCACCGAAGACGCTGCGCGTGAGGCTCGCCATGAGTGTGGCTTGGGGTGCACTGAGGGGATGAGGATGGCTGAGGGTCGGCTCGCCGATCCCGTACTTGGCTTGGAGCAGGGACAGGATCGGAACCAGGACCACGGCGCCGGTCAGCACTCCGACGACCTGCATGATTTGCTGTTTCCACGGTGTCGCGCCGACCAGATGACCAGTTTTCAAATCCTGCAGATTGTCCCCCCCCATGGCGGCGGCACAACAGACGACTGCCCCGATCACCAGAGCCGCCGCCGGTCCGGCCGGATGCCCGGATCCCATGAACAACACGAGCAACAGAGCGGCCACCATAATCGTGGCGATCGTGACGCCCGACACAGGGTTGCTGGAACTCCCCACCAGCCCAGCCATGTAGGCCGCGACCGAGGAAAAGAGGAACGCCGCAAGCGCCATCACGACCGTCATGAGGAGGCCGATCAGTGGACTGCTCACGACAGTGCTGTAGATCCAGGCCATCGGGACCAGTGACAGGGCGAATGGCACGACGATCCAGGGGAGCGGCGCGTCCTGTTCCGTTCTGGCCGTGACGACCGCAGATGGAGACTGCCCCGCTGCGCGATACCGGTCTTGGAGCGTCTGCAGACTTTTCCAGAGCGGCTCGCGCAACATCGTCAACGTCCAGAGTCCGCCCGTCAGCATGGCGCCGATGCCGACATAGCGGATGTGGCCGCTCCAGATCGTCATCGCGGCCGCGAGTCCGGTCCGATCGGGCGGGAGACCATTGAGCAGGCCGTAGGCCGGCATCAAGATCATCCATCCGACGACGCCGCCCAGAAAGACGACCACGGCCGTGTGCAGGCCGATGATGAACCCGACCGCCAGGAGCGCGGGCGACAGATTGAGGCCTGCATAGAGCACGGTGCGTCCGACCTGTACCGCTCCTTCCAGGGATTCAGCCCACAAGCGCATGCCGCTCTCGCCAAACTTCACCGCTCCGCCCAGGAGGGCGGCTGACAAGAGCGTCCGGAAATCGCTGGTGAAGTCGGTCGGGCCGGCATCCTGTCGATCAGGCGTGGCGACCTTCAAGACTTCTGCGGTCGTCACCCCTTCGGGGAACCGCAGGCGCGCGGTGACGATCAGCGCGCGCCGCAAAGGGATAGTAAAGAGCACGCCGAGGAGCCCCCCGACCGTGGCGATCGCCGCAGTCTGCCAGTAGTCGAAGGTGGACCAGTAGCCAACCAGGAGCAGCGCGGGAATGGTGAAGATCACGCCCGCAGCCAGCGCCTCGCCTGAGGAGGCCGCGGTTTGGACGATGTTGTTTTCGAGAATGTTGGACCGGCGGAACAGGCGGAGAATGGCCATGGAGGCGACGGCGGCTGGAATGGACGCGGACACAGTTATCCCGGCAAAGAGTCCCAGGTAGGCATTGGCGGCGGCCAAGACGGCCGCGAGGATCACCGACAGCACGACCGCTTTGACGGTGATTTCAGGGAGTCTCACCGAGGGGGGGACGACAGGCTGGTCGTCTTTCATGAGGACTGCCAAACAGATGAGACACGGACCATCGCTTCACTCATGCCGGTGGAAGACAAGGTGCTGACGGAAGTGGCCGCATGATAACGCAGCGCACAAAAAAAGGGGAGGCGGGACGAGGGCCGTTGGGGGTGGGCGGGTGAGAAAGGCGCGCGCACAGGAGAGCAGCCACACTCGTCCCCATCCTAGACGCCGTAACGTGATGTCGTATAATCCTTACCATGAGACACCTGACGCAGCTCCTCATTGCGTTCTGCCTCATCGCGCTGCCGATCTCGACGCACTCGGTGGAGCCCGAGCCGGATCGCGGCGTCTGGCGCACGGCGACTCCCTCGCCCACGAAGCGGACGGAGGTGACGGCCGGGACGTTGTCCGACAAGATTTACGTCGTGGGCGGATTCGAGCAGCCCAGCTTGGGCAACGTGTTGAATCTGTCGATTACTCCGTCCCTCGAAGTCTACGATCCCTCAACTGACCGATGGACTGTGAAAGCTCCCCTGCCGGTCGGCCTGCATCATGTCGGCCTCGGCGTGACCGGGGGGCGACTGTATGTCATCGGCGGGTACAAGCAGTCGGGACTCAGCGTCTGGCAACCGGTTGCGACGGTGTATGCGTATGATCCGGCCACGGACACCTGGGCCGAGCGTGCGTCGATGCCGACCGCTCGCGGCGCGTTGTCGGTGACCGTGCACGACGGGAAACTGTACGCGATCGGCGGCTACGACCGGAATGCAAATAGCGCGGCGGTCGAGGTCTACGATCCCGCGCGCAACACGTGGGTGTCGCGCGCGCCGCTGCCGACCCCTCGCGATCATCTGGCGAGTGCGACCGTGTCCGGGAAAATCTATGCGATCGGCGGACGTCTGAACGGTGACTATCGGCGGAATCTCTCCGTCACGGAACGGTACGATCCCGCTATTGATCAGTGGACACGCGTCGCGGATCTGCCGACGGCCCGCAGTGGCATTACCGCGGCTGAGGTTGGCGGTCGAGTCTACGTGTTCGGCGGTGAAGGGGGCGAGGGCACGTTCCGTGAGAATGAAGCGTATGATCCGGTGCGTGACGCCTGGCAGGCGATGACGCCGATGCCGACTGCGCGCCACGGTCTCGGGTCGGCAGCGGTACAGGGGCGCATTCACGTCCTCAGCGGCGGGCCGACTCCCGGAGGCTCCTTCAGCGATCTGAACGAAGTGTTTACCCCGCCGTCCAGCCGCTGAATTCTTCAATCCTCGTGCAGAAAGGCCAGGAGCTGGTCCAGCTGCGCTTGAACCGCGATCAGCTCGTGCGCTCCTTTCGAGTTCACGCGGATCGCCTCGACGCCTTCGACCGGGACCGCTTCGTCGTCAATCCAGAAGACGTCTCGCTCACCCAGCCGTGTGATGGCTTCTTTCAGCCACACGGTCTTGTCCGCGTAGTTGGTCCAATTGGCGTGATGGAATTGATGCAGCAGGTTCGCATTGTAGGTGACAGTCAGGAACGCCTTGATCTTCTCCTGCTCCCATGTGGTCAGCCAGATCACTTCAAAGTGCTCGAAGGCCCACTCGAGCCAGGTGTTTACGCCAGGCCGCAACTGGAACCCGCCGTCATATTCGCCGAACAGCACACCGTCGATGTCGTGAAACAGGATCGGCTTCATGTACCGGCCCTCCTGTCTAGGCGGTTGCGAGGAGGTCTTAATACCAGTATAGCTCGTGCCTACCCGTCGACCGGGGGAGAGAACAACCAGTGCCAGGACCGCCGTCAATGTACGTGTAAACCATTGATCAGAGCCAATTCGTGGCTACTCGCAGTTGTAGGGGATGTAAGGTCGGCTCGGAGAAACGCCACGTATCTTCGGGTCGGTTGGCCGCCCAACCAACGCTTACGTCCCCTCTTCGCAGGTAGCCAAGTGTTCCGAACCCCGTGCCCGCTCCTCCAAGAATCGCCAGGACTTGGCCGCAGGGCCGGTGATCTAGGTTCCCTTTCTTGTCGCCAACAGTCCAATGAGCGCACGCGCTTTGTCGGCCAGGTCCGCCAGCACCTCATGAATGCGAAAGACCAGCATCACCATCTCACACAACATCCTCCAGAGGAGGTTGCCGATACCCAGGACTGTCAGCCCTCCGACGAGCAACGCGTCTCGGTTCGTGTCTGTGTACTCCGGAGCCAGGCCGGTGAGGACTAGGGCAACCATGAGCAGCCCGGCCAGGGTGATGACCGCTGCGCCGATGACATAGGCCACGAGGATGCAGGCCGGGGTGATCAGCGTCTCGAAGGAGAAGAACCCTCCTCGACGGCATGGCACTTCGCGCGCCTGCGTCTCTGACGAGGAAGGCTCCGTGTCTTCGGGGAGGGTGGCGCCACAGATCCTGCACCGACGGGCCCCGCTCTGGTTCTCAAAGAAACATTCGACGCATCGCATAGCGGTTCCCCCTGTTCATCACGGCGACTGGAAAAATGATAGGTCATCCCCGGTCCTTAGAAAGGGGAAAGGTGGCGTGGAAAGAAAATCGTGTCAGGACCGGTTTCCATCGGTGAAACCCTCTACGACCTTGAATGCAGGCTCGACCGGTGTCGCCTGATCGCGAACAGCCAGGGAGGAGAATCTTCGAAGCCGGCGACTTCATGCGAGTTCTTTCACTCAGCGCCCGTCCCCTCTGCACCTAAGGTAGCAGCGCCTGCCCCCTCCGTAGGATAGTGGTTCGCGTTGTCTGCTCGTACCATCGCGCTATGTCAGCCAGCCCTCGCAAGACACCGTTGGTGCTCGTCTCCGCTACCGCTGCGATGTTCAGCCTTCCGATGCAGACGGCCTGCCGGCCTACGCCATACGCCGCTGTCGATCACACCTCAACAAATCTGACGACGATGAGTGTTCCGGTCCCGCAACATGTCCGGCGCTTAGCCGTGTGGTATCCCAGCACGTCGGAGCGGGACGAGGCGTACGGGTACAGCCGGCTTGAGCAAGCGACGTTCCAGCTGAAGCAGCAGCGCTTGTGGATCAAGATTCTCGACCGGCGCAACATGGATCCGCTGACGGATGAACAGCGATTGCAGGTCTCCGGCCGCGTTGGGGACGACAGCGCGGTCCGTATCGGGAGGTGGCTCGGCGCGGATAGCATGGTCCTGTTTCGGATCAACGTACCGAGTTGGAGGGAGCGGATGCTGGCACGCTTCTACCAGAAGATGCCGCCCTTGGTCGTCTCGAGCAAGATCATTTCGGTGGAGACCGGCGAGGTGCTGTATCACGACATCGTCACTACCATGCCGGTCCCCCCCTCGGGCGACTGGAGCGACTACGCCAGCGACTATGAGCTGCAGCCCGCGCTACACACCGCTCTCGATCAAGCGCTGTCGGTCGCGATTGCGCATCTGAACCAATCATTCCGCTGACGGATACAACCAACTGAGTTGTTCATGAGGCCATGAAAGACAAGAGGAGGGTTTATTTCGTTTCTCGAACCAAAGGAACGAGACCGGCCACATGAACCAAACAAACTAGATCAATCAGAGCCACCCAGCCACCCGCTGAATCGCTTCGAATGATGATCCATTTTCAGCCCGGCTCAAGATGGATTTCCTGCCCGGAAGGTTCTGTATAGAACGCCGAACACATCGCAGCCGTACTTGAAAATAATTCCCAAATCCTTGACATTGCGCAGGGTACCTGTTACTTGTGAACCAGAAATATGTATGTCTCAGTATCTTCTCCCTGAGGCCCTGCCTGACTTCCTGATTGTACTCAAGGTGTTATTTTGTGGTGCCTAGTCTGCTTCAGCATGTAAGAACCCTTCGACCAGGCAGCGGTATCATCCTGGTCCTCGCCTTCCTTCTACTGCCATATCTGGTTGATGTTGTCTACTATGGCGACTTCACCCCGACCCATTACGCACAAGAAAATACCATTGATGAGGAAGATGCTCGAACTATCATTGATAAAGCTTCTCATTTGGTTGCTGTTGACGAAGCAAACTCTGGCATACGAGGTCGCCTGTTAGCGCCAGATGTCAACGCACAAGCCAGTCTTCAGGCAGGAGTACCCCTCCTGTCCTACTACCCAATTTCAGAATCACTCACTTCCAGGCCTCCTCCGCCTCTCTTACCTGGTTGGGTTCGTCCGTTACGCGACCTGGACGTTGTGTCTCTCGACACCCCATCTGTGCCTTGAGACACGCCTGACAGAATGTCTTGGGCAAAAGCACTGTTTCGAACCGTTCCTCCCTCAGCGAAAGGTGAGGGGATCTTCGTGAGCGGTAGTCAGGAGACATCAATGTCCGAATTCGGTCACTTGCTCCCTTTTTGGAAAGGAAGGAGTCACGATTTGTTGAACAATCAAGTCGCCAGGCGCATCGACTTCGGTCGGCGCAATCGCATTACGAGAACGGAGGTGTTTTGTGACTTCGATGGCACGATCACTCGCCTCGATGCCACAGACGCTGTGCTCGAAGCATTCGCCTTGCCAGCCTGGCGAGAATGGGAAGAGCGCTGGGTGAGAGGCGAGATCACGAGCCAGGAGTGCCTCGCCCGTCAGGTCGAGCTGATTCAGGCTGATCGAGAGACCCTCGTGCAATTTGCAGCGGATCTTCCTATCGACGAAGGCATTTTCGCGCTGGACCGTTGTTGTGCCCAACATGGAGTGCCACTCACGATTGTCAGCGATGGAATCGATCTCCTTGTGGAGGCGGTCCTTCGTCGGCATGGTCTGTTGCACCTCCCGGTGTTTTCGAACCACCTCCGCTGGGATGACCAGGGACATCCCACGCTCAGTTTTCCCTTCGCAGCGGACAATTGTGAAAGCGGGGCGGGGACCTGTAAGTGCTCGTTGACCCGTCAGTCAGCTCCCGCGGCGACTTACCCGGTATATATCGGGGACGGCCGGTCAGATCAGTGCGTCTCCGCCAGAATGCAGACCGTGTTTGCCAAGGGAAAGCTCCAGGATTGGTGCCGACTCAACGGCATCCTGTGCATCCCGTTTGAGACGCTGGCCGAAGTGTCTGAATATCTGTTCCCACAGGAGGCTCGCATCGCATGAAACCTTTGCCCATGATCCATGTCAGCGAGCAAGAACTCCGCGAGAAAGAGGCGAAGTACTGCTCATACGGGGACACCGTGCACTATTCACTGGTCCCCAAATTCTTTCAAGGCTGTGAAGGGAGTTTCCTTTACGACCGGGACGACAAACCCTTTCTCGACCTTCAGATGTGGTACTCGGCGGTTAATTTCGGCTATCGGAACAAAAGTATCGTCGATGCTGTCAAATCGCAGCTGGATCAACTCCCCCAATTGGCTTGCCAGTATCTACACGAAGAAAAAGTGCTCGTGGCCGAGAAGCTGGCGAAAGAGTGTCTACGCGCATTTCATGTAGAGGGGCGAATCCAATTCAACGTGGGGGGTGCACAGGCGATTGAGGATTCGATGAAGCTCGTGCGCAACGCCACGGGGAAGAGTCTGTTCATGGCGTTCATGGGTGGCTATCATGGCCGGACGTTGGGGGCATCCGAAATCACTTCCAGTTATCGCTACCGCCGGCGTTTTGGCCACTTCTCGAATCGTGCGCATTTCGTGCCGTATCCCTACTGTTACCGCTGTCCCTACGGGAAGAAGCTCGACTCCTGCGAGTATTATTGTGTCAACCAGGTCGAGCGATTGTTTGAAACCGAGTACAACTCTTTCTGGGACTCGAGGGCCAATGAGCCGGAGTTTGTGGCATTTTATGTCGAGCCGGTTCAGGCTACGGGAGGGTACATTATCCCGCCGCCCGAGTATTTTTCACGGCTCCAAAAAATTCTCCATGACCGCAAAATTCTCCTGGTGGACGATGAAATCCAGATGGGATTTTTCAGGACCGGAAAATTCTGGGCGATCGAACACTTTGGGGTGCAGCCCAATGTCGTCGTCTTTGGAAAAGCCATGACCAATGGGCTGAATCCCATCTCCGGGCTTTGGGCGGAGGAACCGCTGATCTCTCCGCAGAAATTCCCGCCGGGCTCGACGCATTCCACCTTTTCGTCCAATCCATTGGGCACCGCCGCCTCATTGGCGACACTGCAGTGGATCGAACAGCAGAATTACGAAGACAAGGTCGCAGAATCGGGAGCGTATTTTCTGAGTCAGCTGAAAGAACTCAAGCAACGTCATACGACGATCGGGGACGTGTCGGGGTTAGGGCTGGCTCTCCGAATCGAGGTGACCAGGCCCGACCGGTTTACTCCCGATAAAGCCCTCGCCGACCGGATCTTTGAGGCGGGGCTTGCCGGTGAGATTCCATCATCCCGTGGTCCGATGGGGTTGGTCCTGGACATCGGCGGACATTACAAGAATGTCTTTACCCTTGCGCCTTCTCTGGATATCACGAGATCCGAAATCGACCTCGGAATCGAACTGCTTGACCACCTTTTCACAACCTGTTCTGAGGCGTGATGGGATCGCACCGACTGAAACGGTCCGGACTGTTGGATGACATGGTGGATCGGCAGAAGACTGATTTCGCCATCCACACGGGGTCGAATGTGCTGGTCTATCTGATCCACGGCGTCACTGGGACGCCGGCTGAGATGCACTATGTGGGCAAGGAACTCGCACGGCACGGATGGGATGTGTATGCCACGACGTTGCCCGGACACTGCAGGAGACTCCGGGATCTAGTGATCGCGAGTGAGGGTGACTGGCGTGGTCATGTGGAAAAGCAACTCGCGTATGCGCGAGATCGGTACCAATATGTTTTTGTCGCGGGTCTGAGTGCAGGGGCGCTCTTGGCGTTAGAGGCGTCCACGATTGTTGACGTTGATGGCGTCGTGGTTCTCTCGCCCACCTTTGTGTACGATGGTTGGAATACTCCCTGGTCACATGCCATTCTTCCCCTGGCCATGAAGGTAGTCCCGCTCTCGCTCCAACACTTCCTCTTTCATATCGATGGGCCTCCGTTTGGCATCAAAGATGAGGTGGTTCAGGCACGGGTGCGTGCGGCCTACCGTCCGCTTGTGATCCTACGAGAGGCGCTGAGTGACTGGTGGGCGTATCGGACGCGTCGCGGCAAGGGAAGTAGTGGCAACGAGGACTTTGTTCCTGCGGCCGCCTCAAAGGGGTATCCAATCTTCCCGTTGAGGACGCTCACCGAGATCGATCGCCTGATCACGCGAGTCCGATCACGCTTACGACATGTTGCCGCACCGACGTTGATTCTCCAGGCGCGGGAGGATGACATGACCAGCCCTCGGAATGCGTCCATCGTCCACGACGAAATTGCATCGAGCGAGAAACAGCTCATCTTGTTGGATGACTGTTATCACGTGATTACAGTGGACAAACAGAAGCGCGCTGTCGTCTCTCACGTGATCGACTTCTTCGCCAGTCGCGTCTCGGACACCCAGTTCGCGCCCACTCCCTCCCTTGGATACCAGCCAGCTACCTTATAAATATTCCTCTGTGCTCATCTCGAATTTCTCTTCCGGTCTCCTCGCCCTGTGTCACCCAGTAAGGTAGGGCAACAACAGAAAGCCGTTGAGTTCTTGCTAGAAATGAACGCCAACACCGACATATATCGCGTCGATTCCAGGATTGTGTTCCTTACTCCCTAAAATATTCAGTCCGTAATCTTCTCCATTGGAATTGTGGTTGTAGCCGACTGAGACATAATATTGATTGATGTCATACCTCAATGAAATGCCGAGGTCATACGTCAGATTGGTCTGGCTCGAATCCGAAGAACCTGGAGAGTTTGGACTCCCGATCTTGTCGGCCGCATAGGCGACTCCAAGGTTCACCAGTACTTCATATCTGTCGAACCGATATCCCACGAGAGCCCCTCCCGCAATCTGCGGTACATGGCCGCCGTCAAGGAGTGCTCCCTTGAGGTAGGGCCCGACCTCAAGCATGCCGTTCCCAATGGGCTTGATCGGGAACAATCGGTCAGCAAAAATTTGCACGGTCGTCCTGGCTCGGTGCGGGTCGCATGTCCCGCACAGCCATTCCTCGCCGACCCGCAATTCCACATCGGTATGGGTGGCGAAGGGTTCGGCGATGGCGGCACCCGCACAGACTGTTGTCGCAACTAGAATAATCCAGACAACAAGCTTCATAATTCCTAATATCAGTCGGTGTTACCTGCCCCCAGGTTTCATCTGGGCCAGGTAGTATGGGAGGAAGTCGCGAGGATCAAGGCTTGCGAGAGAAAACATCATGGGTCGATATAAATACATGAAACAACAATTCGTCGGCAAGTTGAAGTGAACCAAAAGAGTCAGGGGTCTCCTTTTGTTCCGTGGTGGTTGGCCTCGCTCCCACCCCTCCTTGGTTGGGACGGCTTTCAGCCAATCCTCAAGTGCGCGCAGCCTTCTCTCCATCCCAACCCTGGTGAACCAAGAGATGCGCCTTTTCCCGCACAAACACCGCTTATAGTCCTTCCAAGCCTGCCTAATTATCTCTTTGCAGGGCCGCCTGGTTGATCCTCGAATGCGCGCGTCGAACACAGTTTGCCTTCCCTCCCTCTCGCCTTCCTTCTTGACACCTCCCAGCGGACAGCCTAGCCTTCGGCAATACTAAGACTGTGAAAAGAGAGAGTAAGTGGTTTTCGCCTATGGGGGGGACGACCATGCCGCGCATGCCATTGATTGCTTTCGTCATTGCTCTCCTAGCTGTGCCGGGCGGCGTGTGGAGTGCTGACAGCACAACACCGGAGATACCGACTCTGACCGTGGTTGGGACCGGCAGCGTGACGGCTGCTCCTGATTCGGCGTTCGTGACTGTGGGGATGGATTCGGCGGGCAGGTCGCTGGCGGAGGCGCAGCGCCAGAACTCTGCCGTGATCCAAAAAGTCTTGGAGCGTCTCAAAGAGTTGAAGATTGAGAAGGAACGCATCCAAACCTCCGCATTTACCGTGTCACCTCAGTACAAGTCGACATCCCGACGGTCTGCCGACGCTTCCCCAGCGCCGCCGGAGATCGTCGGGTACACCGTCAGTAACACCTTGACGGTCGAAGTGCGCGAAATCGACAAGGTGGCGTCCGTGATCGAAGAATCCTTGTCAGCTGGCGCCAACCACTTTCAAGGATTGCGATGGGCCTTGCGGGATGAACAACAGGCGCGCCTCAACGCGCTGAAGATCGCAGCCGGCAAGGCGCGCGAGAAGGCGACGGCGTTGAGCGAAGCGGTGAATGTGAAACTCGGCCGGCTCGTGAACGTGACGGAAGGCACCCACGTCGTCGCCCCCATGCCTCGTGTCGGCCGAGCCATGGCTGCCATGGAAGGGGCGGGCGGTGAAGTCCCCATCTCATCCGGGGAGATGAGGGTTGAGGCGACGGTCACATTAATTTATGAGATCGCGCGGTAGTCGGGCCGGTCTTACCTGGCAGGTCCCGTCAGGCCGTCGAGGATATGCGGCAGGTTTTCGGCGTTGGGGTGGTTTTTCATCGTCTGGGCAATATCGTCGAGCAGGGGACCGGCCTCGGGGTTGAGGGCTCGTAACTTTTGCTCCAGATTGCCCGCCGTCAATTCCTCCTGGATCTGCTCCTATGTCAGCTTCCCTTCTTTCAGGTCTTGTTGCAGAATCTTTCCGAGCTGCTGAATTTTCACCATCACATCCGGCGGCAGCTCGCTCATCAATTTTAGGATGTCGGCCTGCTTCTGTGCGCCGATCGGCGTTTGCGCCAGGACAGAGGGCTGCCAGGAGCACCAGAGTGTGAGGAACAGGAGCAAGGTCCAGGTCTTCATGATCCCCTCCTATGGCCGTGCGGCGTGGTGTCGTGAGCCCACATGGCTCCCACCAGTATCTCAACGACTTTTCCGATTGTCAGCTTATTCTCAATTTATCAGAGGAAGAGCGAGAAGCCCGGAAGCGAGGCGTTCCGGCACAGCGCGCCGCGTTCGCTAGAAGTTCGTCTCGAGACTTGAGGGCGTTTTATTGAGGACAGTGGCGGCAGCGCGGGAGAGGGCGGCGTCCTGTTCGTGGCCGAGGGTATAGATGCGGAACTGGATGAGCCTGGTGGGAAGAAGATCCAGAAATTCTTCGAGCGGATCGGTCGAGACTCCTTTGGTCCCTGGGTCGTAGACGTAAAGAGGATTGCCGCGGCGATCCTTCGGGTCCGGTCGGGGATCGAGCGGTGCCATGTCGACGCGGAAGGCGGTCTTCTGCAACGGAGCCGACAGTTCCTTCCTGATCTGCTTTTCAAAATGCTCGTGGCTGGGGAAATCCATCCCCCGCTCCTGCCCCTTTTCCTTGAGCACCGTACTGTAGGCCATCTTCCATTTGATGTCGCGGCCGAGGATGCGCGACCATTCGTCGCCCAACCGCCGTTCCGCCGCATGGCGCGAGGTCTTCCAGTTCCGCACCTGTTCCAGGAGCGACCAGTCGGTCAGCGTGATGTACTCATCCATCTTCTTGCGTGGGTCGTGGGGGAAGAGCAGCTTCATCGTGTCGCCGAAGATGTCGCGCAAGTGAATGTCGATAGCCCTCGTCGTCCGGTGGAAATAGACGTTCGAGTACAGATACATGCGGGTGTTGAGAAACATCTGCAGCGCGGGGAGGCCGGTCTTGTGAATCGTGAAGCCCTTGTCGGTGATGATCGTGTAGTGAATGAGGCGGCTGAGATCCACGGGACCGACGGCGACGCCGCACATGTAGGAATCGCGCAGGACATAGTCGAGGTTGTCCGCGGTGTAGCTTCCGGAAATCACCGGCTGGAGCATGTTCAGCCAGCGGGGGATGCGCGAGTTGTCTTTGCTCTTTTCCTTCAGGATCACGTGGGCGATCTGATCAGGGTCTAATTCCTCGCCCTTCGCGAAGGGGCCTGAGGGACTGCGCCGAATCTTGCGAATGGTCGATCCGAGATGCTCGCGGATGATGATCTGCCCGAGTTTTTCATGGCTGGAGTGCAGCGCGTGCAGATAGTTGTCGTCGAAAAAGTGACAAAAGGGGCCGTGGCCGATGTCGTGCACGAGCGCGGTGATGCGGAGGAATTCTTCGACATAGTTGGGGGAGGGGACGTCCTTGGCCGCCTTTTTGAGGAAGGGATAGAGATGGCGGGCGAACCGGCCCGCCACGTGCATGGTGCCGAGTGAATGGACGAAGCGGCTGTGTTCCGCCGAGGGATAGACCCAGCGGGCGCTTTGGAGTTGATAGATGTAGCGGAGTCGCTGCACCCAAGGCGAATCGATCAGATCTTTTTCGGTCTGTTCATGCTGGTCCGGGTTGGCGTAGGGGACGGTGAACGAGACGTAGTGGTGAATCGGATCGGCGATGAGCGCCGAGCCGTCATAGGGCGCGTTGGATGGATGATCGGATGGCTGCATACCGATGCCGCACATCCATCTTAGCCCAGCGGATCATGAGGCGGCAATGGCTCTTCCGGAGGAATCGGATGTGCGTGGCGATACTTGCTGATGAGATAGTGGGCCACTGGATAGGAGAGGGCTGCCCCGATGAAGCTGAGGACGAATCCGCCGACGGCGAAGGGGACCGCATAGGGCATGACCTGCTCGTAGATGGCGGAAAAACTCAGGTCGTGCCAATCGAAAGCCGGGGTGTCAGACCGGCCCAAGAGGACTGCACCGGTCCAGTACGTGGCGCCGAGGAACGGGACAAGGGTCCAGGGATTGTTGATGGATGCACCGGCAAACAAGGCGAGAAAGTTGAGGCCAAAGACGAACGTGCAAAGACCGACGAGGATCGTATGGAATCCGTAAAGCGGACAGAAGGCGATCCAGACTCCGACCGCGAAGGCCACCGCGGTCCGCTGCGGTGATTCGCGGAGATGGAGGATGTGCCGGAGCAAGGTGCGAATTGATGGAATGGCAGCCACGGTCAATCTGGGACTGGTTTATATGAAGTGTTCGTAACTGGTGACCGGCAAGGGGCGGGACCCTCTCTTCGAAGACCGTGCGTGCATGCCCAGCCGTGCCGGTCGAATCGTCCCGATGTTGGTGATGCGAAATCCCAGCCGCTTCGCTTCGCGCTCGAGCCTCGCCTGATGCCGTGGTGCGACAGTGAAGAGGAGCTCGTAATCCTCACCGCCGGCTAAGGCGACCGCGGTCGGATTGAGCCGTCGACCCTGCGCGTAGGCTCGGCAGGCTGGCGACAAGGGAATGGCTGCGAGATTCACCTCGACTCCCACGCGGCTTTCGTCACACAGATGGTGGAGATCGCCGGATAATCCGTCGGAAAGATCGATCGCCGCCGTCGCCAGTCGTCCCGCACTGAGCCATCGTCCTTCCTTCACGCGGGCGGTCGGGTGCAGATGCCGCTGGATCAAGAACTGTTTGTGTGTTCGGGACAGAGTGCCGCGCTTGCCGCGCCGGTACCGGCGCGAGGCCGCTTCGTTCAAGAGCGTGAGCCCGATCGACGCATCGCCGAGAGTGCCGGTGACATAGAGCAGATCGCCGGCTTGTGCTCCCTTTCGAAGTAACGCCCGGCGAGGCGCGACCGTTCCGATAAGAGCGAGACTCAGGAACCATCCGCTTTTCGAGGCCGAAGTGTCTCCGCCGATGAGGCGGACTCCATGAGGCCGGCAGGCCGCCATCATGCCGCGATAGAGTTGATGCACCTGCGCCCTGGTCCCACCTGAGGGAACGGCAAGGGCGATCAGCAGATATTGCGGTGTCCCGCCCATTGCGGCGATGTCGCTGAGGTTGGCCACAGCAGCCCGATAGCCGATCTCGGAGAACGAAGCGGTGTGACGGTCGAAGTGGATACCTTCAACCAGGAGGTCGGTGGTGAGCAGACTCCACGATCCCGAGGCAGCGCGCACGACGGCGGTATCGTCGCCGATACCGCGGATGATGGAGGAATGTCCCTTGCCGTAGCGACGATGCAACTCCGCGATAAGGGAGAATTCGCGCATGGTGCGAGGAGCCTTCCGCCCGCTCGGGGAATACATTCTAGCGTAGACGTGAAATCGGCGCGGCCGTGATCGTGGCCTGTGTCTGCGCCGGTCTGGCGGCACGGCCGGGACGTTTGGCGGGAGGCCCGGGCTGGCGTGCGTGCTGCGGGGCCTGGGTCTTCTTCCCTGAGCGACTAGCTTTGGAAGGTCGCCGGAGCGCGATCTTCATCACGTCGTCCATGGTGTCGGCGAAGGCCAGCTGGATGCCTTTCAGCAGATGTTTGGGAATCTCATCGAGATCCTTCTTGTTTCGTTTCGGCAGAATGACTATGGACAGCTTCGCGCGTTTCGCGGCCAGGATTTTTTCTTTCAGGCCTCCGATGGGAAGGACGCGGCCCCTGAGCGTGATCTCACCGGTCATGGCCAGGTCACGCCGGGCAGGGATCTGCGACAGGGCCGAGGCGATGGCTGTTGCCATGGTAATGCCGGCGGACGGGCCGTCTTTCGGAATCGCGCCGGCCGGCACGTGAATGTGCAGATCTTGCTTCGTAAACATGTCCGGATTGATGCCGAGAGATTTTTCTCGTGACCGGACGTAGCTCAAGGCAGCTTGGGCCGATTCCTTCATCACGTCCCCGAGATGGCCCGTGAGGGTCAATTGCCCCTTCCCCTTCATGCCGGTCGCTTCGATATAGAGGACGTCGCCTCCAGACTCCGTCCATGCGAGTCCCGTGGCCACGCCGATCTCGTCTTTCTCCAGTTCCGATTCGGGCACGAACTTCGGCACGCCGAGGTACTTGTGCAGATTGGCCTGGTTGACCGGGAAACCGAGGCCCTTGCCCTCGGCGACTTTTTTCGCGACCTTGCGCATGATATTGGCAATTTCCCGCTCCAGATTCCGCACGCCGGCTTCTCTGGTGTAGTGGGCGATGATCTGGCGGATCGCCTGCTCGGCAATCTGGACATGTTTCTGCGTGATCCCGTGTTCCTCCAGCTGACGGGGAATCAGGTACTTCTGTGCGATGCCCAGTTTTTCTTCTTCCGTGTAGCCGGGGATTTCGATGATCTCCATCCGGTCGCGTAACGCGGGCAGAATGGGATCGATCAGGTTGGCCGTCGTGATGAACATGACTTCCGTGAGGTCGAACGGGACCCCCAGATAATGATCGGTGAAGGAATTGTTCTGCTCCGGGTCGAGCACTTCGAGCAACGCCGCCGATGGGTCTCCGCGGAAGTCCATGCCCACCTTGTCGACTTCATCGAGCATGAAGACCGGGTTGTGAGTGCCCGCTTGTTTGATCCCTTGGATGATCCGGCCCGGGAGGGCCCCGACGTAAGTGCGTCGGTGGCCGCGGATTTCCGCCTCGTCTCGGACGCCGCCGAGGCTGATGCGGACGAATTCACGTCCGAGTGCCCGCGCGATCGATTTCCCCAGTGACGTCTTGCCGACGCCGGGGGGGCCGACGAAGCAGAGAATCGGACCTTTCATCTTTTCTTTCAGCTTCCGGACGGCGAGGTACTCGAGAATCCGCTCCTTGACCTTTTCGAGATCGTAGTGGTCTTCGTTCAGCACCTTGTGCGCGGCCTTCAGGTCGAGATTGTCCTTGGACTTTTTCGACCAGGGGAGTTCCACCATCCACTCAAGATACGTGCGGACGGTCGCCGATTCGGCCGTGTCCGGATGCATCTTTTCGAGTCGCTTGATCTGCTTCTCCGTCTCTTTCAGCACTTTCTCCGGCATTTTGGCGTCTTTGATACGCTTGCGGAATTCCGCAACTTCCTCCGCCCGTTCGTCGAGATCGCCGAGTTCCTTCTGAATCGCTTTGAGCTGCTCACGAAGGAAGTATTCTCGCTGGGTCTTGTCCATCTCGCCCTTCGCCTGGGCCTGGATCTTTTGCTGCATGGAGAGGACGTCGATTTCCTTCGCGAGGATTTCACTGACCTGACGGAGCCGTTTGATCGGATCCGTGATCTCCAGCACCGACTGCGTCACTTCGACCTTCAGGCCGAGATTGGACGCCACCATGTCGGCCAGACGGCCTGGCTCTTCAAGGTTCTCGATCACCACCATGACGTCCGGGATCAGGACCTTGCCGAGGCTCACGATCCGCTCGATCTGTTCTTTGACCGTCCGCATGACGGCCTCAGTCTCGAGGGTCGACCCGGTGGCCTTGCCCTCCGTGATCTTGTCGATGCGGACCGAGTAGTAGGGGTCGGTTTGGATGTAGTCGGCGATCTTGGCTTTGGAGAGACCCTGCACCAGAATCTTGATCCGCTCATCCGGCAATTTCAGCATCCGCATGATGATGCCGACGGTGCCGATCGTATGGATGTCGCTCGGCTGGGGATTCTCCACGTCCAGGGCCTTTTGCGTCGCCAGAAAAATCATCCGGTTCCCGGCGAGCGCAGCCTCGATGGCCTTGATCGACATCTCGCGGCCGACGAACAGCGGCAGCACCATGTAAGGGAAGACCACGATATCGCGGACGGGCAGGAGCGGAAGCTGCTCTGGGATCTCGATGTTTTGCGGAGGCTGCAAATCTTGTTCGATGGATTCGCTCATGGAAAATCTGTTCCTGTTACGACGGTTGAATCACGTTGACTGGAGTGTCCGTCATGCGTGAAGAGGTGCAGAAGATGCGTGATATCACCGCGCCCGGCGCCGCGTTCCGTCTGACCGAAGCCGTTCCCGCAGATAGTCGCCGAAATCGTGTCCTAGGGAAGGATTTTTCAAGGCGAACTCGACCGTTGCGATGAGAAATCCGAGCTTGTTGCCTGCGTCATAGCGCTGTCCCTTGATTTCCAGCGCATACATAGGAGATTTTCTGGCAAGTTCCTTGAGCGCGTCGGTCAATTGAATCTCTCCCCCCTTGCCCGGTTTCGTTTTCCTGAGAATGGGGAAAATCTCCGGCGGCAGCACGTACCGGCCGATCACCGCCAGATTTGAAGGAGCGTCAGCCGGGGCCGGCTTCTCCACGAGATCCTGCACCTGATAGAGTCCTTCCCGCAAGGTCTTCGGCGACACGATTCCATAGTGATTCACGTCATGGAGCGGGACTTCCTGCACCCCCAGTACCGCGCCGTTTTTCTTCTTGTAGGTATGAATCAGCTGAGCGAGGCCCGGCACCGGGGCATCGATAATTTCATCGCCCAGAATGACGGCGAACGGTTCGTCACCAATCAGATGTTGTGCGCAGAGAACCGCATGGCCGAGCCCGAGGGCTTCCGTTTGACGGACGTAACAGAAGTTCGCGAGGCTCGATATGTGACGGATCTGACTGAGGAGTTGGGCTTTTCCGTTGCCTTTGAGATTTTCTTCCAGCTCCACCGACCGATCGAAGTGGTCTTCGATCGCGCGCTTGCCTCGCCCGGTGACGATGATGATGTCCTCGATCCCGGAGGCGACGGCTTCCTCAACCGCATATTGGATCAGTGGTTTGTCGACGAGCGGCAGCATTTCTTTGGGAGACGCCTTGGTGGCAGGGAGAAAGCGCGTACCGAGCCCGGCGGCGGGTAAGACGGCCTTGCGGACGTTGAGCAAAGACATGATGCGATACTATGTGATGGGGTAGGGGAAGTCAAGGAATGCACGAAGTCGTCGTGACGTGAAGCCGAACGTCATCGCAGACCAAAACACCTTTACATTGAAAAACCCCCTTCATATAATTTAAGAGTTTGACACGCTCTGATCCGTCGCTGGCGCGAGTGCGTTTAGCTCGTATGGATCTCACGTCCGCAACCTCCGTTCGGGCCCTCATCGTACGCTCCCGGTCCCCTGTGCCGGCAGCCGGACGGCCGACGCAGGGGGTGGTGTCTCGCTCGCACAGGCTCAACCATGCTATCGCGCTCGTCGTGTTGGATGATCTGGGAGAACGGGACTCTGTGAAGGAGCTAGTGCATGCGTTCGGTCCCGGGTGGCTCCTGGTCGTGATGACGACAGTCTGCATGATCGGATTTGTACTTCACGCGGGGGCACAGCAAACCGGCACGACCGTCAAATCGATTGAGATTCGCGGGAATAAACGGATCGAATTGCCGGCGATCACCGGGCGACTGACGCTCAAAGCGGGGGATCTCTACACGCCGGAACGCGTCCGCGGGCAGATCAAAATCCTGTACGACACGGGCTATTTTGAAGACGTGCAGGTGGAAACCGAATCCGTGCCCGGCGGCATGGCGGTCACGTTTCTGGTCCATGAAAAACCCTTCATCACGGAAATCGTGTTCGACGGAAATGAGGAGTTGAGCGACGAGAAGTTGAAAGAAAAGATTACCATCAAGAGCCAATCGTTTCTGGATCAGCAGCAGGCGAAAGAGAGCGCTGAAAAAATCCGTCTCGCGTACCAGGAAGACGGATACTATGACGCACGGGTGATTCCCATCGTTCAGACTCTGGACGAGGATCGGAAGCGACTCACGTTCTTCGTGAAAGAGAACGATAAAGCTCGGATTAAGACCGTGACGTTCGACGGATTGCATTCCGCGACGAAAGAAGAAATGTTCAAGGTGACGGCAACGCGCGAATGGATTCCGTGGTACGGGCTTTTTACTCAGCTCAAGTTGCCGTCGTTCGTGTCCGATGCCGGTATTCTGAAGCGGGAGGAGTTGACGAATGACGTCGAGCGGGTCCGCGAGGTGCTGCTGAACAAGGGGTTCCTGAACGCGCAGATCGGCCTCCCCTCGGTCGAACTCAGCGAGGATAAGAAATGGTTCTCCGTCAGATTTGCCATTTCGGAGGGCGAACCCTTCACCGTGTCCGAGGTCGGTTTTCGCGGGAACACGGTCTTTGAAGTGCCGGACTTGCGCGATGGGTTGAGCATTAAAGAGGGTGAAATTTTTCAGCGGGTCAAGATCCGCGATGAAATCACGCGCATTACCGATCTCTACGGAGCCAAAGGCTATGCATTCGCAGAGGTAGTTCCCAACGTCAACCAGAACGCCGAAGAACGGACCGCCAGCATCATCTTTAATATTAAGGAAGGGGAGATGATGCGGATCCGTCAAATCAACATCAACGGTAACGACAAGACGAAGGACAACGTCATTCGGCGTGAAATACGTGTCGATGAGCAGGACGTGATCGACACGCCATCGCTCAAACGGAGCTTTCAGCGACTCAACAACCTGAATTTCTTCGAGACGGTGGAAATCCTTCCGCAGCAGGTGGAGCCCGACAAGGTGGATCTCAACGTGCGCGTCAAGGAAAAGGCGACTGGACAGTTCAGCATCGGCGGCGGGTTCAGCACCCTCGACAAATTGATGGCGATCGCCGACATCACGGAAGGAAATCTTGGCGGGAACGGCTACCTCGGGCGTATCCGAGGTCAGTTGGGTCAGCAGCGGACGTTGGGTTTGATTACGTTCCGCAATCCCTATCTGAACGACTCGTTAACTTCGATGCAGATCGACGTCTACAAAAGTAATACCAACTACAACACCTATTACGAGAAGAAGTTCGGTGCGAGCCTTACCTTTGGCCGCTGGCTCTCGGAGTATGTGTCGGGCAGCATTAGTCTCGTGGCGGAGGAGTTGGACTACCAAGATCCGAACAACTACTGCCTTAGTACTGTTACTTTTAATAATTTTGTCTGCCGGCAGCTGGGATATCAGACTACGACCGGATTCCGCACCTCGGTGTTTCGCGATACCCGGGATTATTACCTGGATCCCCGAAGGGGAACGAGGATCGGCGGAGGTGTCGATTACGGCACGCCATATCTTGGTGGGACGAACAATTTTTACAAATACTACTTTGATGCAATCAAGTATACTCCCCTCCCGTACGACACGCGGTTTTCGCTGCGAGTAAGATACGGGGATGCGGAAGGCATTAAGGATAAGCCTGTTCCTCTCACCGAGCTCTTTTTTGTCGGAGGCATCAATACCATGCGCGGATTCGCATTCGGTCGAGCCGGACCGGTCAATCCGACCACATACTCCCTGCTCGGGGCGAACAAACAGCTGATCTTCAATAACGATTTCATCTTCACGATTTCGTCGGAGGCGAAGCTCAACGGAGTGATTTTCTTCGACTATGGCAAAGGGTTTGCCCAGGATGAGTCGGTCACGCTCAATTTGCGAAAAGCGGCCGGTATCGAAGGACGATGGATCTCTCCCTTCGGTCCGCTGCGGGTAGCCTACGGTATCAATCTGGAGCCGCGCACCGGTGAGCGAAAAGGCGTCTTCGAGTTCACGATGGGACAGATGTTCTAAGATGACGAAGGAGTTGACACTCGTGGAGTGCAGAGACTTGTGGCAACGCAACAAGGGGATCGCGACAGGATTCGCGACCGGTTGTCTCCTGGCGTTCTGGCTATTGACCCTGCCTGGATGTGCCGGTACTGGGCCACGCATTGAAGGAAAGATCGGTGTGGTCGACCCCGGAAGAGCGTTTAACGATACCACTGCGGGGAAAAGGGTGAAGGATACCTTGGCGGCCTTTTCGAAAAATCGGCAGGCCCTCATCGAGCTGGAGGAGAAAGAGCTCCGCCGCATGGAGGAGGACTTCGTCAAACAGGCCAGTGTGCTGAGTCCGACGGCGAAGAAAGAACGAGAGGATCAGTTTCGTCGGCGGATGGGCGAATACGAACGTAAGGTCAGTGAACTGAACCGTGAAGTACAGGAGAAACAGAAAGACGTGCTGGACGGATTTCGCGACAAGCTGGAGCTCGTTGTCGGGAGGGTCTCCAAACGGCTTGGTCTACAGGTGGTGATCGACAAGGGGAAGGGCGGACCGACCCTTTACAACGATGAGACGATCGACATTACGGGGCAGGTACTCGAAGAATTCAACCGCGAGTATCCGTGATGGAGAGCCGGCTCGGGGGCATGAAGTTGAAGGAGGGAGTGACTATGAAGGGGCGACGGCTGGGAGGTTGGTTGCTGGGTGTCATTGGATGGTGGCTGGTGATTATGTCGCAGGCGGTCGCGGCCGAGGCCATCAGGGTTGCGATCATCGATCAACAGCTTGTGATCGAAAAATCGAAAGCCGGCAAACGTGCGTTGGAAGAGCTCAAGTCCTACGCCTCGACCAGGCAGAAAATCATCAATGCCGACGATCAGGAGTTGAAAGAACTAGAACAGTCGATACAGGACAGCAAGCTGAGCGACGCCGCCAAGCAGGAAAAGCAGGGCCAGTTTCAAGCCAAGCTGGAAGCCTATCAACGCCGGTTGGCCGACTTTAACCGCGAGATTCAACAGAAACAGCGCGAGATGGTCGCCGAATACGCGAAGAAGGTGAGTGATGCGGCGCAGGTCGTCTCCCAACGGGAGGGATACACCGCCATCATCGATCGCGGAAACGACGCCATGATCAGGATCGTGATCTATCACCAGCCGGGCCTCGATATTACAGAGCAAGTGATCAAGGAGTTCGATCGACAGAACAAGTAGGGCTACGGTCCCTTTGGTCTATCTGGTTTATCCGGTTTGTTTGGTTGTCTGGAGTGGCCTTATCGGTTGCTCACGAAACTAACCAAGCAAGCTGATCACACCGTGTTGAACTGATTCATGTGAGGAGGCGTTGTCGATGGCTGTGATGGAGCAGGCAGAAATCCAATCGCTCTTGCCGCACCGGTTTCCGTTTTTGCTGGTCGATCGAATCCACGAGTTGGACCCCGATCGGCGCATTGTGGGCATGAAGAACGTCACGATCAATGAGCCGTTCTTTCAAGGCCATTTCCCGGGGCGTCCAGTGATGCCGGGAGTCTTGATCATTGAAGCGATGGCCCAGGTCGGTGGGATTCTCGCATTCAAATCACTCGGGAACGTGGCCCGGCCGGTGGTGTATTTGACGGGGGTCGACAACGCGAAATTTCGCAGGCCGGTGGTTCCCGGCGACCAGATTCGGTTTGAAATCGACCTCGTCAAAAAACGTGTCCCATTTTGGAAGATGCAGGGAAAGGCATTTGTCGGCACGGAGCTGGTGTGCGAAGCGGGCATCACGGCTATGGTGACGGAGGAGAAGGCTGGTGACGTGAATCGTTAAACGTAAATCGTGAAGAGAAAGTACACGACACATCGGCGACCGTCGAATAATGAATAATGATTAACGTGAACGGGAGGTATCGAGTGCAGATTCATCCGAGTGCCATCGTGCATCCGAAGGCGGAATTAGCCGCCGACGTGGTCGTGGGACCGTTTTGTCACGTCGGCGAGCACGTCAAGATCGGGAAGGGAACGAGGCTGATCTCTCACGTGAGTCTGGATGGATGGACGGAGATCGGAGAACGCTGCGAAATCTATCCTTTTGCGTCGATCGGGGGACCGCCGCAGCATTTGGGTTATAAGGGCGAACCGACCAAGGTTGTGATCGGCGACGACAATATCTTCCGCGAATATGTCACGGTCAACCGAGGGACGATACAGGGAGGCGGTGTGACCTCCGTCGGAAACAAGAATTTTTTGATGGCCTATGTCCATGTGGCTCACGACTGTCGGCTCGGCAATCATCTCATCATGGCGAACGCGGCCAGTTTGGCAGGGCATATCACGATCGGAGATCACGCTATAATCGGAGGCCTGAGCGGGATTCACCAATACGTCCGCGTCGGTGCCTATTCGATGGTCGGCGGTTGTTGTGCCCTCGGGCAGGATCTCCCTCCTTATATGCGTGCGGCCGGAGGGTACCGTGCACGGATGTACGGCCTGAATTCTGTTGGATTGCGCCGGCACGGGTTTTCTCCCGATCGTGTAGCAGTCTTGAAACGGGCGTACGATCTGCTCTTCCGCTCGGGGCACCGGACAGCGGAAGCCGCAAAATTGGCAAGGGTGGAATTCGTCGATCAACCCGACGTCATGACAGTCGTCGCGTTCATGGAGGGTACCAAGCGCGGAATCTGCCGGTCCGTCGAGCGTGATCGGGAGGATGAGGAGGATTAAGCGGGGTGTCTCGACCGCCTTACGCGAACAGCGGGCAACGCATCGGGCTCATCGCCGGCAACGGCCGGTTTCCCATCATCTTCGCCACCAACGCCAGACAACTCGGCTATCATGTGTCGGCGGTCGCCCATGAAGGCGAAACCGAGCCGGAGCTGGCCAATCACGTCGATCGGATTCAGTGGATCAAGATCGGCCAACTCAACAAACTCATTCAAGCCTTCAAGGAGGACGACATCAGCCAGGCCGTCATGTTGGGCGGTATCAAGAAGACGCACGTCTTTACGACGGTGCGGCCGGATTTTCGAGCACTGGCACTGGCTGCCAAGCTGGCGTTGTGGAAAGACGATGACATCCTTCGCGAGATTGCCGCCGAATTGGAACGGGAAGGGATCACGATCCGCGAGTCCACGTTCGGCCTTCAAGGGATCTTGGTCGAAGAAGGAACCTTGACCAGGAAAGGCCCCACGAAGAAGGAATGGGACGACATTCGTTACGGGTGGGAAGTCGCTCACGAGATCGGACGCCTCGACATCGGGCAATGTGTGGTGATCAAGGACCGTGTCGTGGTGGCGGTTGAAGCGGTGGAAGGTACCGATGCAGCCATCAAGCGCGGCGGAGAACTAGCACAGGATGGAGCGGTGGTCGTCAAACGTTCCAAGCCACAACAGGATTTACGCTTTGATCTTCCCGCCGTCGGGCCGCGTACGATCGAGGTGATGCAGTCGGTCAAGGCGTCGGTGCTGGCGCTGGAGGCGGGCAAGACCGTGCTATTGGATCGTGAGGTCATGCTCGAGAAAGCGCGCCAGGCCGGTATCACCGTCATCGGGATCGCATCGCTCGACGCGAGTCCCGAGTGAGCGACCGAATATGACACCGTTACGAGCGGGCGTCGTCGGAATCGGCCATCTGGGCCAGCATCATGCGCGTCTTTATGCGTCGCTTCCCGGGTCCCAACTGATCGGAGTGGTCGATCAGTTGCCGGAACGAGCGCAGGTGGTCGCGGAGCGCCACGGCGTGCGTCTGTTCCGGAACCTCGAGGAATTGTTGCCTCAGGTTGACCTCGTGAGCATCGCGGTTCCCACCTCGGCACATTATGAAGTGGCACGCCGGTGTCTGCTGGCGGGAAAACATGTGTTGGTCGAAAAGCCGCTCGCCGTGATGCCCAAAGAAGCCCGCGAGCTCGTGGAACTCGCGAAGGGGCGCAGCTGCCGACTGCAAGTCGGGCATAGCGAACGATTCAATCCTGTGATGCAGGTGATGCGGCCGCACATCGGGCGGCCGGTCTTCATCGAATGCCATCGTCTCAGCTCGTTCAGTGAGCGGGGGACGGACGTCGACGTAGTGCTGGATTTGATGATTCACGACCTGGATCTCGTCCTGTCCTTCGATCCCGGGCCGGTCGAAGAAATTCGCGCGGCCGGGGTGGCGGTGCTGTCGGCCTCCGTCGACATCGCCAATGCGCGCATCCAGTTCGGGAGCGGCTGCGTCGCCAATTTTACCGCGAGCCGGGTCTCAACCAATAAAATGCGCCGCCTGCGGGTGTTTCAGCCGGATCAGTATCTCTCGCTGGACTTTCAAACACGTCAGGGGATGATTTGCAGGCGCCAGACGAAGGCTGGCGAGCGTCCGACCGTGGTCATCGAACAAGTGCAAGGCGGGGACGAAGAGCCGTTGAAACTCCAGCTCGAATCGTTCCTGGACGCCGTTCGGACAGGGAAGAAGCCGGTGATCTCCGGCGAGGACGGAGCGGCCGCTGTCGACGTAGCGCACGATGTGTTGCAGGCGATCGCGACCTTTGCCTCACGTCATGGAAATCCGGATCGAACTTTGGGATCTGCAGACGACGCCAACCCTTCCGGTCGAAGATGAATCCGCTGGAGCTGATCACGGCGAGGCCGTTGCCCTTATGCCACGAATCCTGATTGTGACGGGCGAAGCCAGCGGAGACCTTCACGGGGCCAATTTGGCGAAAGCGATTATGGCGATGAATTCGACGGCGGAACTCGTCGGCGTCGGGGGGGCTGCGATGCGGGCTGCCGGTGTGGCCCTAGTCCCGGGGGTTCCGCAGCTGGACTTGGTGGGTCTCATCGGGGTTTCGGCCTTGGGCGCCGTTCTCCGGCGCATTCGCGCGATCAGGACGGTGCTCAAATCGCAGCCATGGGATCTCGTGGTGTTGATCGACAACCCGGGACTCAATTTTCACTTCGCCCGGGTGGCCAAGGCCGCCGGTCACCGGGTACTCTATTATATTGCGCCGCAAATCTGGGCCTGGCGGCCTCGCCGGATAAAGTGGATACAGCGACGTGTCGATCATGTCGTGGTCATTCTCCCGTTCGAGCACGACCTGTATCGCCGGGCGGGAGTCCGTTGTACCTTCGTCGGCCATCCGCTGCTCGATGCGGTGGCGCCTCAGTACGATCGAGCTGCGCTCCGGACAAAGTTCGGGCTGCATGAGGCCGGCCCTGTCGTCGGATTGCTTCCGGGAAGTCGGGCCGGTGAAGTCAGAAGCTTGCTCCCGGTTCTGCTGGATTCGGCACAGCGACTCATGGCGGCGAACCCGAAAACACAATTTCTCCTGGCACAGGCCTCGTCGATTGACGATAATCTGCTCCAGATGCATCTTCGTCACAGCCCCGTGCCGGTGCAGGTTGCATCCGATCAGGCGAGCGAGGTGATGGCCGCTTCTGATGTGCTCCTCGTGGCCTCGGGTACTGCGACTCTGCAAGCAGCTGTGGTGGGGACTCCGATGGTCCTGCTGTACAAAGTTCCGTGGCTGACGTACTGGCTTGGTCGCCTGCTGATTACGGTGCAGTGGATCGGATTGGTGAACCTTGTAGCTGGCCGGTCCGTCGTTCGGGAATTCATTCAGAGTGAGGCGACCGCCGAACGTATCACGGAGGAGGCGCTTCGTCTCTTGCGGGATCGGGCGGTCTATGATGAGATGAAGCGGGGATTGCGGGAGGTCCGAGAATCACTCGGAGAGCCGGGCGCGTCACATCGAACGGCGCAGGTGGTGTTGGCAGAATGTCGAGCGTAGATCATTTTTTCCGACTGCTTCGCTACGTGAGGCCTTATCGAGGCCGGTTCATCGGAGCTTTCCTCTGCTCCGGACTCGTCGCAGCCCTTTCGGCTGCCTATGCCTGGCTCGTTCGGCCCGTCCTCGACGGAATTTTCATCGACAAAAATGAGACGCTGCTGTTGGTGTTGCCCCTCGCCCTGTTCGGTGTCGCTGTGTTGAAAGCGCTCTTCAGTTACGGACAAACGTATCTGATCAGCTATGTTGGCAACCAGGTGATCACCGATATTCGGCAGGGACTGTTTGATCGGTTGATGCGATTGCCGATCGGGTTCCACGACTCGAATACGTCCGGGCGCTTGGTTTCCCGTGTGGTAAGCGATGTCAGTGTGATGGCCAATGCGGTATCCAACGTGCTTAAAGATATGTTTCTGAACGGGTTGACGTTTCTGGCGATGCTTGGGGTGATCTTTTATCAGAATTGGCAGATGGCCGGGTTGTCGCTGATCGTAATTCCGCTCGCGGCGTTTACGATGGTTCGGGTGGGGAAACGGCTTCGCAACCTTGCCACCCGCGGTCAGGAGCGGATGGGGGATATGGCGTCCACTATCCAGGAATCATTGGCCGGGATCCGCATCGTCAAAGCCTTTTGCCGTGAGGATGCCGAGTCGGAGCGGTTCAGGGCGAATAATCAAGCGTTCCTCTCCACGACGTTGAAATCCAATCAAGTGTGGTCGATCGGTTCCTCCTACATGGAAGTGATCGCAGTGCTCGGCGTCGCCGTGATTGTCTGGTACGGGGGCTACCTGGTGATTCAAGGAACCATGACGCCGGGGGCCTTCTTCTCATTCCTGACGGCGATGTTCATGGCCTTCACGCCGATCCGCAAGTTGTCCGGCTCGAACAATTCGATTCAGCAGGCGGTGGCGGCGGCGGAACGGGTCTTTGACGTCCTGGATCTCCCCACGGAACAGGATGCGGAGCGCGGGCGGTTGGAATTGCCGCGAATCACACGATCAATCGAGTTTCAAGATGTGACGTTCCACTACGAGGGGCATGGAATTCCGGCGGTGTCCGACATTGATTTGTCGATTCGCGCCGGCGAAATCGTTGCGCTCGTCGGCAGCAGCGGGAGTGGAAAAACGACGCTGGTCAATCTCCTGCCGCGGTTCTATGAGCCAACACTTGGGCGAATCCTTATCGACGAAGTGGACATCCAGTCCTACTCGCTCCAATCCCTCCGGGCGAAGATCGGGATTGTGTCCCAAGAGGTGGTGCTCTTCGACGACATGGTTCGCAACAATATTGCTTTCGGGCGACCGGGGGCGACGGACGAGGAGATTCTGCAGGCGGCTCGCCTGGCCTATGCGCACGAGTTTATCGAACGACTGCCGCAAGGCTACCGGACACTGGTCGGCGAGCGTGGCGTGAAACTGTCGGGCGGGGAGCGCCAACGTATCGCCATTGCCCGAGCGATCTTGAGGGATCCGCCGCTGCTGATTCTCGACGAGGCGACGTCGGCGTTGGATACGGAGTCCGAACGGGTCGTGCAGCAAGCGCTGGGCAATCTGATGAAAGGCCGCACGACCGTCGTGATTGCACACCGGTTGTCGACGATCCAGCGGGCCGACCGAATTGTTGTGCTTCATCGCGGCACGATCGCGGAAATCGGCACCCATGAGGAACTCTTGCGTCGGGACGGCCCCTACAAGCGGCTTCATGCGATGCAATTTCAGGATGTGGTGGAGTAAGACCGGCGTGGGGATTCAGGATGCGATGCGCCGATTCACGGCCTGGCTGAAACTGTCCGTCCTTCCTCCGGTCGGGGCGTCCATCATCCGTGGGATCGGACGGACCATGCGCCTTGACCAGCAGGGTCATGAACACGTGGATGCGCTCTATCGAGAAGGGCGGCACATTATTCTGGCGTTTTGGCACGCGCAGCAATTGATGATCCCATTCGGGTATCGTGGAACGGGCTCTCATGTGTTGATCAGTCAGCACCGGGACGGAGAAATCATTGCTCGCATTATCGCCCGATTCGGTCACCAGTCAGTCCGGGGATCGAGTACCAGGGGCGGAGCGAGGGCCATGAGAGAATTGATTCGATTGGGCCGATCGGGTGTGGATCTGGTCGTGACGCCGGATGGACCGAAAGGACCGAGAGAGGTTGCCAAAGTAGGCGTCGTCCAGCTTGCGAAGGCGACCGGCCTGCCGATCATTCCCTTGGCCTTCAGCTGCTCAAAAAAAAACTCTTCGCAAGCTGGGATCGGTTCATGGTCCCGTATCCATTCTCCCGGGGGGTATATTGCTGGGGCGCTCCCATCTGGGTGTCGCGAGACGCCGATGGCACAGCGCTGGAAACGGCGCGCCGGGAACTCGAAGCCTCACTGAACCAACTGACGATGCAAGCGGATCACGCCCTGGAGCTCTAGCAAGATGTTGAAAAGAGTTTGCCGCTCGCCCTCTTTCGACTTGGATACGATCAACAATGAACCAGGTAGAGGAGGCAGGCTGTTCAAAAAGGCCGTCCAGCAAGGCCGCAGCGAGCGAAGGGCCGAGGCGTACCCTCTGGGGTACGTTAAGGGTCTGAGCGATGCGAGAACAACGCTGGAGGACTTTTTCAACAGCCTGCTAGGCCGCAATCATGTGGTACTTCCTCTATAACCTTCTGTTGCTGGTCGGATCACCAATCATCCTTGGGATCCTGTTGGCGAAAAAACGCTGCCGTCGCGGCCTGCTGCAACGGCTGGGGTATGAAAACGGTTTGTTTGGTTTGTCTGGTTTATTTCATTGGCTGAAACTCCGAGAACCTAACAAACCAAATCAACCAAACAAACCAGATCAATCCGATCAACCGCTTATTTGGGTTCATGCTGTGTCTCTCGGCGAAGTAGTGGCCGTAGTGCCGCTGGTGAAGGAATTGCGCCGGCGCCATCCGACCTATCGATTGATCGTGTCGACATTCACGGAAACGGGGCGAGAAGCCGTCGAGCAGCGATTGGCGGCCGTCGCAGAACATCGGTACGCGCCGTTGGATTTTCCCTGGATCGTGGAGCGAGTCATTCATCGCTGGCAACCGAGCCTCTATGTTTTCGTGGAGACGGAATTCTGGCCCAATCTACTCCGGGCGTTGCGGCGCCGAGGCGTGCCGACGGTTCTGGTCAACGGGCGCCTCTCCACACGATCCTATGCGCGTCAACAATGGGGACCGGTACGATCGTTCTACCGGGCGATGCTCCGGATGGTCAGCCTTTTTCTCATGCAATCGGACCGTGATGTCGAGCGGGTGATTTCGCTAGGAGCCGATTCCCGGTTCGTTCGACGGACGGGGAATATCAAGTTCGATCAGCCGGCGACAGAGCCATCGGGGTCTGCAATCACGCGGTCCGATATTGGAGTAGGGGAGCATGAGCAGCTCCTGGTCGCCGGCAGCACGCATCCGGGCGAAGAAGAGGCGATTGTCACCGCCTACCATCAGATTGTGAAAGTCTGTCCATCCGCGGTGCTCTTGCTGGCACCGCGCCATATCGAACGTGTAGAACAAGTCGAGGCGATGCTCCGATCGCAGGGGACGACGGTGCAGCGGCGCAGTGCCGTTCTCAAGGGCAGCGCAGTGGCCAGCGGCCCGCGCGCGGTGATTCTCGATACGAGAGGTGAACTCGCGTCGCTGTATCGGGAAGCGGCCGTAGCGTTCGTTGGCGGGACTCTGGTTCCAATCGGTGGGCATAATTTATTGGAACCGGCGGTGTGGGCCAAGCCTGTGCTTTTTGGACCCTACACGGACAACTGCGCTGAGATCGCCGACTTGCTCAGCCGGGGTGGAGGTGGGGTGCGCGTGATTGATGCGGCGACATTGGCTCAGCAGGTCATACGAATTCTCAACCATCCCGATGACGGAACGCAGATGGGGCAATTGGCGCAGCACGTGATTCGACAAAACCAAGGTGCGTTACAGCGTAGCCTCGATGCCATCGAAACTCTGCTCGCGCCGGATCAAGCACACGACGGATCCTCTCTCGAACGCCGGACGGTTCCTCTCATGGTGGGACGTTAGCGAACGGTGTTCACGCCTGGTACAGAAGTCCGATGGTGGCTGCTCTGGGCTGCGATACCATACGGGTTTGTGATGTGGCTACGCGCCCGCTGTTACGAACATGGCTGGTTCGTCCAGCGAAAGCTTCCGATCCCGGTCATCAGCGTCGGCAACCTGACCTTGGGTGGAACGGGAAAAACGCCGGTCGTGATCCTGCTGACCGAATGGCTGCTGGCTCAAGGCCGGCGTGTGGCTATCCTCAGCCGTGGATATCGGCGGGCGAGCCGGCAGCCGTTTCTTTTGGTTTCTGACGGGGCGCGGCTGTTGGCGGGGCCGCTCGAGGCGGGTGACGAACCGTTCCTGATCGCACGACGTTGTCCCAAGGCGATCGTTGCGGTCGGGGCCGATCGCTATGCGTTGGGACGATGGGTATCGGATCGACTTTCTGTCGACTGTTTCCTGCTCGACGACGGGTTTCAGCATCTGAAGCTCGTTCGGGATGAAAACATCTTGTTGATCGATGCGACGGATGCCCAGGGGTTACAAGCGGTCGTACCGGCCGGCCGGTTGCGGGAGCCGTTGGGTGCAGTCGGTCGCGCGATGGCGGTGCTGATAACCAGAGCCGATCACCAGGCCGATGTCGACGGGGTGCTCGCGCACCTGCGCAAGTTAAGACGGCCGTTGCCGGACGTGGCACATATTGTGTTCAAACCTGAGGGGCTCACGTCCGTGACGACGCAGGAATGGCGTGATGGTTATTGGTGTACCGGAAAGACCGCGGTCTTGTGCAGTGGGGTCGGACACGCCCGATCGTTCCGGTCTGTTGCAGAGACGATGGGCTTGCGAGTTCTTGAGGAGGTCCTGTTCCCGGACCATCACGCTTATACGGCGGCTGAGGTGCAAAGGGTTCGCATCACCGCGCAGACTGCGCAAGCTGAACTCATCGTCACGACTGAAAAAGACGCCGGCAAGCTCGCGGCTCTCTTGAAGCCGGGAGATGCTTGGTGGGCGGTGCGGCTCTCCACACAGGTGTCGGTGGGAGAAGAAAAACTTCGTCAGCGAATCTTGAACTGTACCAAACCGAATCGGGTGAATGCCTGTGCGTCATGAGAGGGTTCAACGACTGCTCGTGCGCGGGCCCAATTGGCTCGGCGATGCGGTGATGTGCGAGCCGGCGCTGCGAGGGTTGCGGAGGATGTTCCCCGACGCCGATATCTCGTTGCTCGTCAAGCCGGGCGTTGCGGAACTTCTGATCGGCCATCCAGCTGTGAATCAGATTCTGGTCTACGACGAGAAGGGGAAACATGCCGGGTTCTCGGGTAAATGGGCGTTAGCCGGCCAACTACGTCGGCAGCGGTTCGACCTGGCGGTCCTCTTCCAAAACGCGTTCGAAGCGGCGCTGCTCGTGTGGCTCGCCGGAATTCCCCGTCGATACGGCTATGCGACCGACGGCAGGAGTGTCCTGCTGACTGAACCGATTGCAGCACCGGACACACGAGCGCACCTTCATCAAGTTCACTACTATTGGAATCTTTTACGACCGCTGGGGCTCCACGGTGATCCTCCTGCGCCGGAACTGTTCGTTTCGGAGACGGAACAAGATGCCATGGCCCGACGACTCGGTGAGCATGGCATTGACAAGTCCACGTTTGTGATCGGCATCAATCCCGGATCCATATATGGGGGGGCCAAACGGTGGCTGCCGGATCGTTTCGCCGATACAACGGAGCGCCTTGGTCAGACGGTTCACCAATCCCATGCGAGGGATGTGGCGGTGATGATTGTCGGGGCCAAAGGAGAGGAGGCGCTGGGCAATGAAATCGCTTCGCGCCTGACTCATCGAACGGTCGTCCTGTCCGGTGCCACGACCATCCGCGAACTGATGGCGGCCGCGAAACGCTGCAGCCTCCTGCTGACGAATGACACGGGGCCGATGCATATTGCGTCGGCCATGCAGGTACCGGTTGTGGCGATCTTTGGCTCGACGGATTGGCGAACCACGTCGCCTGACAGCATGGCTCATACGATTGTTCGCCACCCCGTCGATTGTGCTCCGTGTTTGTTGCGGGAGTGTCCGATCGATCATCGCTGCATGACCGGGGTGACGGTGGATCAAGTGTATGAGGCGGCGGTGAAACAGCTAACGCCTAGCCATCAGCTATCAGCTACCAGCCATCAGCCGTCGGAGGATACACATCCCGCGTCACGCGTCACGCATCACTCGGTCCTTCAAGGAGTGACCGTCTTTTTCGATCGTGACGGGACACTGAACTATGATCCTGGATATCTCAAATCAGCCGCGGAACTGCGGTTATTACCCGGTGTCACGGCAGCGTTGGCACGTTTGAAGGCGGCCGGCGCCCGCCTCGTCGTTGTCACAAATCAATCGGGGATCAGTCGAGGCTTCCTGACGTTGAAAGATTTGGAAGCGATTCATGCACGATTGCAAGGGATCTTGGAGCAAGAAGACGCAGCGCTCGATGCCATCTATTTTTGTCCCCATCATCCTGACGACGGATGCCGATGCCGAAAGCCCGGTACTGCGATGGTGGAGCGGGCGGTTTCGGAGCTACAGCTCGATCTCAAGCGGTCGTACGTCGTCGGCGACCATATACGGGATGTGCAGTTGGCACGGAATATCGGTGCCACGGCCGTCCTTCTTGCATCAGGGCAGGTCGATACCCAAGCATTGGAGATTCTGAAGGCAGAAGGGGCAGAGCCGGATGTCATCGTGGCCTCGATGGCCGACGCGACCGAATGGATTCTCGCTGACGCCACGGCGTCTTGATCCCGAGACACGTGCTCCATAACAACGCTTCTGAAATTTCTTCTCTGAGAACACGTTTAGCCTGCAGCTTATTCTGAAAGGGCCCGCCGATAAACCTGATCGAGGCGATCAAGCATCCGGTCGATCGAATAATGTTCCGTAATGTGGCGATGAGCGTTTGCACCGAGCGTACGGCATAAGGGACCATTGTCGAGGAGTTCTTCGATGCGCTTGGCAAGGGCATCGCTATCCCGTGGGGGAACAAGCAAACCGGTTTGTCGATCGATGACGACGTCCGGGATCGACCCTGCTGTAGTCGAAATGACGGGCAATCCCACCGCCATTGCTTCGATCAAAACCTGCGGAATGGTATCTCCCTCGACCGACGGGATGACGAAGAGATCGAGCGATCGGAGCACATTGAGCAGGTCGGGGCGAAATCCAAGCATTCTGACGTGACCCTCCACGTGCGCCTGCGCTATCTGGTTTCTCAAGGTGTCTTCTTCCGGGCCTTCGCCGACGATGAGGAATGTCACGTCCTTCACGCGTGGAATCAGCTGGGCCGCGGCTTCGATCAAATAGCGATGTCCTTTATAGGAACGAAGGTAGGAGACGATGCCGATGAGGCGGTGACTGGAGGATAACCCCAACTCGGTTCGTAAATCCCGTTCAGGGGGACCTGGTACATGGCGTGCGAGGTCGATCCCGATCGGGAACGCGTCGACTCGCTCCGGCTCCAGGCCATCCCGCTCCACGAGATCTCGATAGGTCGTTTGTCCCCCGGTTCCGATGACATGGTCAAAGAGGTGCCGATAGAGGATGCGAGTCGGAAGGTTACGGTTCAATGGTGATGATATATGCCGGCTCTTGATAACCCTGATGCGAGGGTACACCAATCGTGCTGACACGGCGCCCAGCCAACTATCCCGTGAGCTGTTCACGTGGAGGATATCCGGCCGTTCCTTTCGAAGGACCTTGCGAAAGCCGAGCAGCCCAGCAAAAGTGAGCCTCCGCATCGGCAGAGACGTCGAGCGTAAGCCCCACCGCGCTGCAAGTTGTTCGATCGAGGACCCAGGATGAACCAGCAACAGCACATCGTGCCCCCGTTTTTTCAGGCCCACTGCCTGCCTTACAATGGCAAGTTCCTGGCCGCCTTTCCCGGGTGAGGACTCCGACATCACAATCTTCATCGAGCTAGGCTTCCAATCATTCGATCAGTTAATGCATAGAACCGGGCGATGCTCATCATTACACTCCTGCCATCTCCTTCGGCTTTACCGTCGATTTCCTAGGATTGGCGTAGTCGTGCGTGTTCTGACTGGTGGAGAGTCGATGATGAAGCTGTGCACTCAACCTCGAGGTTTACGATATCGTGTTCAACTTGAATTTAGAACCGATCGATCTCACTTTATCTGTTGGGATTGAAGGGAGTCAATAAACGGAAATGACATGGGAAATTGCCGTTGACCTTCCTCCTTTAAACCAGGCCAGCGGCGGAACTAGGCTCGCTGGCCAGACAAGGGAGGAGCGATGGTACGGAAACTGTACACCGTGGAAGAGATCGTTGGGCATCTGCACACATTCAAGATTGAGATGGGCAAGGGGGTAGCGGTGCGCGATGTCTGTCGGAAACTCAGGATAACGGAACAAAGTTCCGGGACGAGTTGCTTAACGGGGAATTCTTCTATACGTTGCGGGGAGCGCAGGTTGTCATTGGCTGCTCGCGGCCGGCGTATAATCAGGTCCAGCTCCACAGTGCCTTGGGCTATCGGCCTCCGGCGCCTGACACCATCGTTCCGCAAGTGGTGTGTGCACGACTAACTGAGAGGGTGGCCTAACAACTGGAGGGAGTCAAGAGACGTATGCGTCTCGGCGTTTCAACCGACGAGAATAATAGTGGCATGTTCAAGTTGCCTGAGCTTGATACAGGAGATCAATTCTTTGATTTCAAGGGACTTAGAGCCGGTCCAAAGGGAAAGCAATTTGCTACCTACGGAGAATGTCGTGCATCTCTCTAAGAACCTGACAAACTGGCTGTGCCGCCATCCTCACTTAAGTATGCTGCTGATCAATGGCGTGCTCCTCATGTTTCTTGCCCTTGGGGTCGAGTTTAGCTTGCGAGGGCTTGCCTTTAGCTATACTAAAAAACCTGACGGTCTGGTGGTGGCAGACACCTTTCACGTAAATGAGCATGGGCTATTCGTGGCCAACCCTGCGTCTGCGGAGTTTAAGCGTTCCGGTATCGAGATCAACAAAGACGGGTTTCGTTCCCCTGAATTCGACGCGGCCCAGCTTGCTGGACAGCAGGAAACATCGGTGGTAATTCTCGGCGACTCGTTCACCTGGGGTGCAACGGCTGTCCCGCTTTCGCGATCATTTCCGGACATGCTTCGTACCGAAGGCTACATAATTCATAACCTTGGCATTCCTGGTACTGGCCCTCTTCAGTACCGCAGCATGGCTGACGTATATCTGCCGCGACTGAAGCCAGACGTGGTAGTCGTGGCGCTGTATCTCGGCAATGACATCTTGACTACACAGTGGGAACCACCTCCTGGTCGACCGCTCTATTATGTGATTGAAAATGGGGATTGGATCACACCGTTTGACGAGAACGGCGAGTATATAGAAGACGTTGAATCAGCCTATGAGTACTATCACAATAAATTTGGAAGGGCGCGTCGGCTTTTGCGAGAAACTGCAACAGGGACATTAGTTTTGAAGATGGTGCGGCGTATAATGACATGGACTTACAAGGGGCAAGCCGCATCTGTCACTATGGTGTTCCAAACGCTCAGTCCTCCCGATGCGCATCCGTTAATACGGTATGCACACAGCTATATTGAACTCGGCAAGATTCGAAATCTCGCTGAGAAGCTCGGCGCCCGTTACTATACCCTTGTGATTCCTGCGCTGGGTGAGGGCTGTCTTACGTCAAAAGATTTCAGTCTGGAAGTACAGCGTGACGCCCTGAGAGAGTTCCAGCCGGTGTATGTGGAGCTATCAGACCATCACTATAATGGCGTTCCTGACTGTCATCTGAATAATGAAGGGCATGCCGTCGTGGCCCGAGCCATCATGAAGCTGTTGGATCGCGGTCTATAAGGGAGCTCTTAGTTCAAAACGAGTTGTCTTTGATCTCTCCGACAGTTCATCTTAATCCTCAATCAAGTTTCCGGGGATTGGGTCAAAACTTTTCTGCCCTGCTCCACATGAAGTTCAAGATGTTAACATTGTATGGAGTGTGACCTGCCCCCTGTAGTTGTACAATCTTCAATGTGATCTAGGTGCCCCGCTCCGTAGGCCCCACGGGTGCCGACGGATTATGGTCCAAGGTACCATGCCTCCGAATCCGGTTAAACGTGTGTCGCCATCCTTCGACAAGCACCTAGACCTCCGACAGTGCATCAACGAGCTCTCGATCCAACAGTTCATCCCTTAATCTTGTTCGGTGTTGTCAAGGGTCTGGTAAACTTGGACGCCGAAGTGGCCCTTGTCAGGGCCACTTCGGCTTCACGTAATTTGGCAAGAATCTGTTCGACAGTAGGACACGGTCGTGGCGTACGCCCCTCCTTTCGGCCCGACCCCCACAGAGAATGGGGACCTATTTAGGGGGCTAGGTCACTCATTTCACCCCGTACCGCTCAATGCATTACCACTCTCGACAGGAGTTTATTCGTCGGGTCGCAAGGAGCGCCTACAGAAGATATCTTTCTGAGAGGGTTGACATTTTCGGTAAAACAGTTTGGAAGGGCAAAAACCTCTTTGATTTTCCAGGTTTTAATTAGCCCTATGACGCAAAATTCAATGTGGCGTACTTGAGCTGCTTTCATCCCTTCCGTTTAGAGATCTAGCTTTCGTTGCCCTCGGCCGGCGAAAGAATTTTCCTTGACTCGTAGCTCATTGTATGTTCATATTCTGAACATCCCATGCAACTATCGGAAAAATCATGAATCTGCAGGGGCAGCGAGACCTCCTCCTGCTTTCAGAAGTTGAACGGGATGCGCATGTGACGCAGCGCTCGCTCGCGTCAAAATTGGGTGTAGCCCTTGGTCTGACCAACCTCTATCTCAAGCGGCTGGCCCATAAGGGCTATATTAAGATTTCCACAATCCCTCCGCACCGCATCCGGTATCTCCTGACACCGCAAGGCATGGCTGAGAAGTCGCGCCTGACCTACCAATATATGCAGTATTCAATTACCCACTATCGCGATATGAGGACGAGGCTTCGCGGCACGCTGACAGATGCCATAGGAGATGGTGTCGCACGTGTCGTCATCTATGGGACGGGTGAGCTGGCGGAAATGGCCTATCTCTCGCTGAAAGAAATGAATCTGACCCTTGTCGGATTCATCGACGACAAGGGGCAAGACAAGTTCCTGTCCTACCCGGTCTGCGCCCCTGACCTGGTCGGCAGGTGGGATTTCGATGCGGTGTTGTTGACGGATTTGGAAAACGGCGAGAAACATCGTGAGATCCTCGGGCGGTACCTTGAGCCCGAGAAAAAGATCCTCACGCTGAGTCTTGTCGCCTGAGCGGAGCGAGAGTCGCCCCGGTTTTTGTGATCACTGTAAGTGAAAGGGCGAAGCTATATCTGAATCAGGTTTATCTGGTTGCTGGTTTGTCTAGTTGTTCTGGTTCATAACGCAAAACCAAACAAACCAGAAAAACCAGTCCTATGAAGATAACGCGGTTCGAAGATCTTGATTGTTGGAAAGAAGCCAGGCTACTCACCCGACAGGTGTATGAGGCAATCGAACAGAATCCTCGCTGGCAAAAAGAGTTCCGGTTTTGTGGGAAAATTCAAAGTGCTGTGGGGTCAGTAATGGCCAATATAGCAGAAGGGCTCGTTCGTCGGTTTAACAAGGAATTTGTGCAGTTTCTGTTCATCGGCATGTCTTCATGTGCCAAAGTTCAAAGCCATCTGTACATCGCGCTTGATCAGGGGTATCTGTCAAAGGATTCTTTTGAGTCGATCTACGGGCAGGCCGGCCGAACCTCAAGAATTATTTCCGGCCTCATCAAGTACCTTCGCATCAAGCAGGCCAAACCAACCAAACAAGCCAGATGAACCAGATAAACCAGATAAACCAATCAAACCATCTCCGCTGGTATGCATTGCGGACCAAGTCGCGGCATGAAAAATTGGTGCGTGATCGGCTGGAGAAGCAGGGGATCGAACCCCTCCTGCCGACGGTCAAGCGCCTCAGCCAGTGGAAAGATCGGAAGAAGGAAATCGAGGTCCCGCTCTTCTCCGGCTATTGCTTCGTGCGGTTTGGGTCTCAGCAGAAGCTGCCGGTTCTCAAAACCATGGGCGTCGTCGAGGTCGTCGGCGGTGGGAAGCGGCCTGAACCGATCCCGGACGAAGAGATCGCCGCGCTCCAGACGCTCATGACCAGCGTCCTTCCCTATGATCCGCATCCGTACCTGCATGAAGGCATGATGGTCGAAGTCGTCCGAGGGCCGCTTCAAGGAGTGCATGGGATTCTCTTGCGCAAGGAGAAGCGCCACCGGCTCGTGTTGGGTGTTCGGCTGATTCAACAGGCTGCGGCGGTAGAAATCGACGTGAACGATGTCCGGCCTATCTAGGCAACCAATTCAACTCACCCCCCTCAAACGTTGACAGTCGATTCTTTCATTGTTCTGGCGAAAAATCCGGACCAGAGGCAAGTTGGACTGATGGTGTCAATCCTTGAGGTCCAGATATCCCGGTGGGGACCAACCGCTACGATGTCCAACATTCGCCGGGGGTTTGATCATGAGTAGTGCGCATAGCGGAAGTGTGCCTCGTGTGGCGGTTGTCGGGGCCGGCTACTGGGGCAAGAATCTCGTCCGCAATTTTCAGAGTTTACATGCTTTGGGTGCGGTTTGTGACAGCGATCCGGAGCGGTTGGAATCTTTCAAGCAACAGTATTCGTCGGCAAGCATGTTCAGCGCCTATTCAGATGTGTTGCGAGATGAGACGATTCGGGCCGTGGCGATCGCGACGCCTGCTGAAGCACATACACGAGCGGTGAGAGAAGCATTGCTGGCCGGGAAAGATGTCTTCGTTGAAAAGCCGCTTTGCCTCTCTGTCGAAGAAGGGGAAGAACTCGTCGGTCTGGCGAAAAAGAGGGGTCGGATTCTGATGGTCGGACACCTGCTCTGGTATCACCCGGCCGTGCTGAAGTTGAAGGAGCTCATTGCTGCGGGAGAGTTGGGAAGAATCCAGTACATCTACTCCAATCGCTTGAATCTCGGGAAGATTCGCCGCGAAGAAAATATTCTGTGGTCGTTTGCTCCTCATGATATTTCGGTCATTCTCGGTCTCCTCAATGAAACGCCGGACGGAATCCGCGCGCAAGGCGGAAACTACCTCCACCAACAGATCGCCGATGTGACGATCAGCCTGCTGTCTTTTCCAAGCGGAGTGAAGGCTCATATCTTCGTCTCCTGGCTGCATCCGTTCAAAGAGCAAATGTTGGTGGTGGTCGGGGATCGAAAAATGGCGGTGTTCGATGATCTTGAAAAAAAGGACAAGCTTGTCTTGTATCCCCATTCGATCGATTGGAAGAATTATATTCCAATCCCCAACAAGGCCGATGCTCAACCGGTCGAGCTCGATACGCAGGAGCCTCTTCAAGCCGAGTGCCAGCATTTCCTGGACTGCGTGGTGTCCCGATCACGCCCCAGAACAGATGGGGAAGAGGGACTGAGAGTGTTGTCTGTACTTCAACGTTGCCAGGAAGCACTGGAGAAAGAAGCGACCCGACTGGCCAAAACGGAAGCGCGATCGCGTCAGCAGCTCTATTTCATTCACGACTCGGCCTGCGTGGACGACGGAGTGGAAATCGGCGAAGGGACCAGCATCTGGCACTTTTCTCATGTGCTCAAAGGGTCGCAGATCGGGAAGCATTGCAAGATAGGCCAAAACGTCGTTATTGGCCCGAAGGTAAGGATCGGCAACGGCGTCAAGATTCAAAACAATGTATCCGTGTACGAGGGAGTGACGCTCGAAGACTTCGTTTTCTGCGGTCCCTCGATGGTCTTTACCAACGTCTTCAATCCCCGCAGCGAAATTCCGCGTATGACGGAGCTCAGGCCGACGCTCGTCAAACGTGGAACCACGCTGGGCGCAAATTCAACCATTCTGTGCGGAATTACAATCGGTCAATACGCATTCATCGGAGCAGGAGCCGTCGTCACGAAAGATGTACCCGATCATGCACTCGTCGTCGGGAACCCAGGCCGAGTGACTGGTTGGATGTGTAACTGTGGGGTGAAGCTTCTGGTGAAGGGGAAGAAGGCGAGCTGTCCGACCTGTGGGAAGCATTACCTATCCGGCAAGACGGGGATGAAGGCGGTCTAACAAAAAAGAAGGAGAGCTTCATGGGAGTTCCGCTTCTCGATTTGAAGGCACATCACGAGCCGCTCCATAAAGAAATCATGGATGCCTTGGAGCAGGTTTTTCGGAGCCAGGCGTTCATTCTGGGGCCGGAGGTGACAAAGCTGGAAGAACGAGTGGCGACCTATTCCCAAGCTGGATACGGCATCGGAGTGTCGTCCGGGACAGATGCGCTCCTTCTCGCGCTGATGGCGATCGGGGTGGGTCATGGGGACGAAGTGATCACGACACCATACTCCTTCTTTGCGACAGCAGGAGCGGTTGCTCGCCTTGGCGCCAAACCGGTCCTCATCGACATTGACCCAAAGACATACAACATTGATCCAGCGAAGATTCGCGGCGTGATCACATCCAAGACCAAAGCCGTAATTCCGGTCCACCTCTATGGGCAATGTGCCGATATGGCGCCGATTCTCGACATCGCTCAGCGGCACAACCTGAAAGTCATCGAAGATGCGGCCCAAGCCATCGGGGCGGAATACCGCGACGGTCGGCGAGCCGGCAGCATGGGGACGGTCGGATGTCTCTCCTTTTTCCCGAGCAAGAACCTTGGATGTCTAGGAGATGGGGGGATGGTCGTGACGAATGATCCCGATCTCTCGGAGCGAATGAGAGTGCTGCGCGTTCACGGAGGAAAGCCGAAATACTACCACAAGGTGATTGGAGGCAACTTCCGGATCGATACGATCCAGGCCGCCGTGCTCAACGTGAAACTGAATTATTTGGATGAGTGGACGAGAATGCGTCAGGAGAATGCCCGACGCTATGAAACACTGTTCCAGCAGAGTGGATTAGTGCAAAAGGGAAAAGTGCGACTGCCGGTGCCTGTCTATCGAGATTCGGGCAGCAAGCACTACCACATCTACAATCAATTCGTGCTGCGGGTCAACAAACGGGACGACTTGATGGCATTCCTCAAGCAGAACGGGATCGGAACAGAAATCTATTACCCGGTTCCGTTTCATTTGCAAGAGTGTTTCCGATACCTGGGGCATAAGGAAGGAGACTTTACGGAATCGGAACATGCAGCCAAAGAAACCTTGGCCATCCCGATCTATCCCGAACTGACTGCGGCGCAGCAGGAAGAGGTTGTGGCAGCGACGAGCAAATTCTATGCGTGAAAGCAGGTTTGCGGTGTATGAATACCTGCGAGTCAAGGAGCGTTTGTCTATGCTTCTCCCACCTAGAGATTGGATCAGAACGGCTCACCATGAAAATGTCTAAAGAGGCACAAGACGGTAATCCTCCATCGGTGTTGTTGGAGTGATTAGTGGTGGACGGTGGCCTGAACCGATCCCAGACGAAGAGATCGCCCCCCGCTCCAGACGTTGATGATCAGAGTCCTGCCGCACGATTCCCATCCTTATTTCCACGAGAGCATGATGGTCCCAGTCATTCGCGGTCCGAAAGAGGCGAGGGGGTATTCTTCAACAGAAAGAGAATCGAGATCATCTGGTGCTTGGTGTTCGTCTCAATCAATAGGCTGCCATGGTCGCAATCGACGTCCGTGACGTAGTGCCGATATGAGACCTTCTGTTAAAGCATTTATTCAGGCCCGCATGTCCTCGAAGCGATATCCGGGGAAAGTACTGGCCCCGTTTCGAGAAGAACCGTTGATTCGCCACGTTGTCCGGGCAGCGGAAGCAGTGCTCCTCCGCCGCAATGTGGTGGTCGTGACGAGCACGCATGTAACGGACGATCCGCTAGCCTCCTATCTACAATCGGTTGGTGTGCAAGTATTTCGAGGCCCGCTCGACAATGTGCTGCAGCGATTTCTCCTGTGTCTGCGCGACCATCCATGTGACTGGGTGTTCCGGATCAACGGTGATAGTCCCTTGCTGTGGCCAGAGTTAATTCAGATTTTTATGCGAGAGGCTGAGCAGTTCAGCGGGGATGTCATGACGACGATCTTCCCGCGAACTTTTCCAAGGGGACAAAACTTGGAACTGATCGGCGCCCACGTCTTAAGAGAGCTTGCCGGGGAACCACTGACTTCGGAAGATTTAGAACATGTCACACCTTATGTCTATCGTCATCCCGAGCGGTACAGGATTACCAACATTGAATCTGGTGACGCGCGGCTGAGCGAAACTAGCCTAGCAGTGGATACGATCGAAGACTTCCGACGGTTGGGCGCGCTGACGACGAGTGATCTCCAGCACCTCTTGCCACCTGTTCTTTCGTCACGAGTACTCTCATGAACACCACCATGGCTGGGAACGCTAGCCGATGAACGTACCACGACAGATTCCGTTCGCCAGGCCATGGATCACAGACGAGGACAGAAAAGCCGTGATGGAAGTCCTCAATGGCCATATTCTAACCCATGGTCCCCAGTGCAAGTCGTTCGAGCAGGAATTCGCGGAATTTGTGGGTCACGGGGCTCATTGCATCTCGGTGAGTTCCTGCATGGCGGCACTCCACCTGGCTTACCTTCACTTCGGTATCGGACCGGGGGACGAAGTGATCGTGCCGGCGCAAACACATACCGCGACCGTGCACGCAGTCGAATGGGTAGGAGCCAAACCGGTGTTCGTGGACTGTGATCCACGCACGGGCAATGTCACGGCTGCGGCGGTCGCAGCCTCGGTCACGTCCAAGACGAAAGCGCTCTCAGTCGTTCACTTCGCCGGGATTCCCTGTGAGATGCCGGCAATCATGAAAATTGCCGCGGGGCGTGATCTGAAGGTGATCGAAGACTGCGCGATCGCGCTTGGGGCGCACTACGCGGGGCAGCATGTGGGGCTGTTCGGCGATGTCGGTTGTTTTTCGTTCTATCCGGTGAAGCATATGACTACGGCCGAGGGAGGGATGTTTGTGACTCGTCACGGAGCCGTAGCGCAGGCCGTCGGCCGCCTCCGCGCGTTCGGGGTCGATCGGACGCATAGTGAGCGGTCGCTGCCGGGAATGTACGACGTGCCGTCGCTGGGGCTGAACTATCGGATGAGCGAAATGCAGGCCGCCCTTGGACGTTCCCAATTGCAGCGCATGAAGATCGGGCTGGAAAAACGAGCCGCGCTGTTTGAACGGTATCGGCGGTTATTGGAGCCGATTAAGGGAGTCCGATTGATCGATTCAGTCGACCCTAAAGCCGCCTCGAGCCACTATTGCGTCAGTCTGGTATTCGAACCACCCTACGCGGTGAAGCGTGACGAGATTGTCATGCGGCTCAATGCGGCCGGAATTGGAACGAGTATTTACTATCCCCAGCCAGTTCCGAGAATGACGTTCTACAGGAAGAAGTATGGCATCGAGCCATCGAAGTACTCGATCGCCTCTCAACTCAGCGACCATTCCGTGGCACTGCCCCTGGGGATGCATGTCGAGAATGCGGATGTCGATATGATTATCGCGACCCTGGCGGAGATCTTGAAATCGCCCAGCTGACTGAAGGAGGGCAGACGTGATTGAGTTACGGGGACGAAAGATTGCCTTGATTGGTGGAGCTGGTTTTATCGGACACAACCTAGCGTTGACTCTCTCCAGATTAGGCGCCGAAGTGCACGTAGTCGATAGCCTCCAAGTTAATAATCTGGGAGCGTTTTCTAATTCGCATGATGATCAGAACAAGTCACTTTACCTGCACCTTATTAACGAACGGTTGCGACTGCTCACAGAGGCCGCAATCCCATTGCATGTGGTCGACGCCCGTGATTACCAAGTGTTATCTCGTTGCCTGAGCGACATGAAGCCAGAAACGATTGTGCAACTGGCGGCCATTGCCCATGCTAATCGAGCAAACAAGGATCCGTTCAATACCTTCGATCACAGTTTCCGGACGTTAGAGAATGCCCTGGACTGCGCGCGCGGACAGGATCGGCATTTCATTTATTTTTCATCCTCTATGGTTTATGGAAATTTCGACGGCGGCGCGGTTTCCGAAGATCAACGGTGTGAGCCGCTCGGCATCTATGGTGCTCTGAAGTACGGGGGTGAAAAATTGGTCATCGCGTATAATCAGGTATTTGGACTCTCTTACACCATTGTCCGTCCATCCGCTCTCTATGGGGAGCGTTGCGTGAGTCGGCGAGTCGGGCAGGCATTTATTGAAAATGTTTTACGTGGACTCCCGCTCAGCGTTAATGGAGATGGCGGAGACGCGCTAGATTTCACGTACATCGAGGATTTAATTCAGGGACTAGTGCTCTGCATGGTGAAGGATGAGGCTCGGAACCAAATTTTCAATCTCACATTTGGCGGATCGAGGACCCTGAAACAGATGATCGATATCGTCCGGGCCGAGTTTCCCGACGTGCCGGTCAATTACCAGCCGCGAGACAAATTGATGCCCGAGCGCGGAACCTTATCGATCGAAAAGGCCAAGCGGTTGCTTGGGTATGAACCGCAGTTCCCGCTTGAAAAGGGGTTCCGGCGCTATATCGAATGGTACAAGAAATTGGCAGAGGAACAACCCCGATTTTTCTCTCCGGCCGCGTCAAAAAATTAAGAGCACCAAAGTTTATTTATGAAGTTATTCGGAAAGGATTTGGATCACGAGGTCCTTGTGGTCGGCGAAATCGGCGTCAATCACGAGGGCGACGTCGAGGCGGCGGCCAAGTTAATTCGGCTGGCACACGAGGCCGGAGTCGATGCCGTCAAGCTTCAAAGCTATACGCCTGAACGGCTCGCCTCAACGGCTGACCCTATTCGTTTTCAGCGCGTCCGACAATTCTGCCTCGATCGAGCTGCTCATGTCCGTTTGGCTGAAGAAGCCAGGAGGCTTGGTGCGAATCTGTTCTCCGCAGCGATCACAGAGGATGTTATCCCGCTGCTCGCGGAGCTCTTTCCAGTCATCAAAGTTGCCAGCGGGGATCTGAACTTCGAACCGATCGTGCGCGGTGCTGCTGTGACAGGAAGAATCATCATTCTTTCAACAGGAAACAGTACGGTCGAAGAAATCGACCAGGCGATAGAGTGGTGCCGGTCGGAAATCGGTGAGGAGGCAATGCGCGATCATGTTGCATTGCTGCACTGCGTATCGGCTTATCCAGTCCCAATCGAACAGGCCAATCTTCTAAGCATACCGTTTCTTCGCGATCGGTACGGTTTGGTCACCGGCTATTCCAATCACGTATTGGGAACAGAAGTGGTGTTGGCGGCCGTAGCGCTTGGTGCCAGGATTATAGAAGTGCATGTGACGGACCGGCGTGAAGGTCGAGAGTTCAGGGATCATCACCTGTCTTTTGAACCAAAGGAGTTGGTGCAGCTTATCGAGAGTATCAGAAAAGTCAGCGCGAGCCTTGGTAAAGCTGAGAAACGGCCCCAGCCTGCCGAAACTGAGATTCGCACCGCTATGAGAAAAGGAGTCGTGGCTGCCCGAGACCTGCGTCCCGGGGTGCTTCTCACGAAAGACGATCTTATGTATGCCAGACCCGCGAGCGAGTTTCCCGCTGCGGAGCTTCCGCTGCTCTTGGGCCGGCGGTTGAAAGTGGCGCTTCGACGAGGCGACGTGATTCCACGTGCCGGCGTGGAGGAGGCCTGAGGTCGAAACGATGGATTGTTTGCGGGCAGGCATCATCGGCCTCGGGGTAGGCGAGCAACATGCGGAAGCACTGGCGGCGATCACGGAGTGTAAACTGGTGGCAGTTTGCGACCGGGATCAACTGAAACTGAAGCAGGTGGCGTCGCGATTTCCCGGTGTGCGGGCGGTCGACGTCGATCGTGACATTCTCGACGATCCGACGATCGATCTGGTTTGTATCGCAAGCTATGACAGCGATCATTTCTCTCAGACACTGCGCGCGTTGGAGAACGGCAAGCATGTGTTTGTAGAGAAGCCCTTCGTGATGCATGAACAGGAAGCCCGAATGGTACGAGAGGCGCTTCGGAAGAACAGGCAGCTGCGGCTATCGTCCAATTTGATTCTCCGCCGCTCGCCGCGGTTTCTGGATTTGCGACGGCGAATTCAGAACGGTGAATTGGGCCGGCTTTACCATGTGGAGGCGGGCTATAACTATGGCCGGCTCCAGAAGATTACCGAGGGATGGCGTGGGCAGTTGGACTTCTATTCCGCGGTGCATGGCGGGGGTGTCCACGTGGTGGACCTGCTGATGTGGCTTACGGGCGACCGGATCGTCGAAGTGTCGGCGGTAGGGAATGCGATTGCCAGCGAGGGGTCGGGATTCAAGAATTTTGACAATGTGGTCGCGTTGGTGCGGTTCGCGGGCGGCGCAATCGGGAAAGTCGGGGCGAACTTCGGGTGCGTCGCGCCCCATTTTCACTCGGTTGAGTTCTATGGTACCAAGGCGACATTCGTGAATGGGCGGGAGTGTGCGTGGCTCTTCACGTCGCGCGATGCGAATGTGCCTCCTGTTCGGATCGACACCGCCTACCCGGGCGTGCACAAAGGGGCGCTCATCGCTGGTTTTGCGAAAGCGATCGTCGATCGCAGCGATGCAGAGGTGACGGAAGAAGACGTATTTGCCGGTCTGTCCGTGTGTTTTGCGATCGAGCGCAGCGTGCATGTAGGGTCTCCAGTCAAGGTCGAGTATGTCTAGCGTCTCATCGAGTGTCCGACAGGTCATCACGGCAGGTGGCCTGTCGATTGTGTACGATTCATGGCTCTCCGAGGTCATGTCGCGGGAAGTCCATCGTGTGAGCGGCAAGGTCGAGGAAGAGGATGAAGCGCAGCGTGCTGTGCAGCAGATCGCTCACCTTCCCGGGTTTTCCTTCGCGCGAGTGCGAACTGATGATGTGCGGACGACTCAGATGCTTGAGCGCTGCGGGTTTCATCTTGTTGACACGGCAGTAACGTTGGAAGTTTCTGGATTGTCTGCCTCGAGTGCAGGGAGCGGTAATGTACGCCTCGCGCGTCCTGAGGATCGCAAGGCGGTTGAGGGGATTGCGCGGCGCAGTTTCACCTGTTCACGCTTTCATCTTGATCCGGCCATTCCGAAGTCGCTTGCCGACGAAATCAAAGCGCAGTGGGCGGGTAATTTCTTTCTTGGGAAGCGGGGCGACCAGATGGTTGTCGCAGAAAAGGCTGGCGAGATTGTGGGGTTCGCCCAACTTCTCAAACCTTCCGGAAACGTGCTCGTCATCGATCTCATCGCCGTGGAAAAAACTCATCGCGGGCAGGGTTTGTCAAAAGAAATGATCCGTTTTTCCTACATGTCCTGCGGGCATCCCCGGATCATGCGGGCGGGGACCCAGATCGCCAACACGGTGTCCTTAGGAGTCTACCAGGACATCGGCTTCCGTATTGTTTCGTCCGATTATGTGTTTCATCACCATCTTGTTATCGGCTAATTGCCCAGGCCGTATTCCTATGGAACCGGTGCGGAATCCGCCTCGTCGAGGAGCCTGTTGATTATGTGCGGGATTGCAGGATTTGTCGGCACGCGTCAAATTCCGGACGAAGCAGTGCAATCCTGTCTCAAGCTCATGGGGCGGCGCGGTCCTGACGCGACTGGGGTTCGGCGCTTTGCCGCGTCCGCCGGTCGTCAAGTGCTGCTCTTGCACAGCCGGCTATCGATCATTGACCTGGATTCCCGGTCGGATCAACCATTCAACATAGGGCGCCGATGGATGGCGCTGAACGGGGAACTGTACAACTACGTCGAATTGAAGGAACAGTTATCGGCCGATGGCGCCCAGTTTCGAACCAGCTCGGACACGGAGGTGTTTTTGACTGCCATCGACCGTGAAGGATGGGACACCCTTGACCGGGCAGAGGGCATGTGGGCTCTGGCGGTCTACGACGAAGCCGACGGTAGCCTCACCCTTTGTCGGGACCGCTTCGGCGAAAAGCCGTTGTACATCGTGCGTGCGCCGGAAGGGATCTATTTCGGTTCCGAGCCGAAGTTTCTGTTCGAGTTAATGAGCCGTCGGCTTCCGGTGAACCGGGAGCATCTCTGCCGATATCTCGTCAACGGCTATAAGTCGATCTACAAGACCAAGGAAAGTTTCTTTCAAGGGTTGCAGGAGTTGCCGCCTGCGGGTCTGTTGCAGGTGGACCGACATGGACATGAGACGGAGACGTGCTACTGGATGCCGAATTATCGGCCGCAGGAATCCATGACCTATGAGGAGGCTGTAGCGGGTGTACGGGAACGGCTGATTCGGTCCCTGCGGCTTCGCTTACGAAGCGATGTGCCGTTGGCGTTTCTCATGAGCGGCGGGGTGGACTCGAACACCCTTATCAGTATTGCCAAGCGCATGTGCGATTACGATGTGCACGGGTTCACGATCATGAATACCGACGAGCGCTATGACGAGCGCGAGGTCGTCGAACAATCGGTCCGAGAACTCGGCCTCCGTCATACGCCGGTGTCGATTACACAAGACCGTTTCCTAGAACGATTGCGCGAACTGGTTCGCTACCACGACGCTCCGGTTTTCACGATCACCTATTACGTGCAATGGCTGCTCATGCGGCAGGTCCACAGCCATGGGTACAAGATTTCCGTCAGCGGCACAGGTGCGGATGAGTTGTTCACCGGATACTATGACCACCACCTCATGCATTTGGCGGAGATCAAGGGGACTGCGCGTTATCACGCGACGGTCGAGGCTTGGCGACGGTACGTTCAACCGGAGGTACGCAACCCGTTTCTCAGCAATCCGGACCTGTTCGTCGAAGATCCGGAGTTCCGCGACCATATTTTCCTCAACAACGAGGGATTCGCCGCTTATTTGACCAGACCGTTTCTAGAGCCGTTCACCGAAGAACGCTATACAACGTCGTTGCTGCGTAATCGCATGCTCAACGAGATGTTTCATGAGGCCGTGCGCGTTATTCTGCACGAAGACGATCTCAACGCGATGTACTACTCCATTGAGAACCGCTCCCCCTTCCTCGATCGTGAACTCTTCGAGTTCTGTTACTCCATTCCGACAGTGCATCTTATCCGCGACGGGTTCAATAAAATTGTGCTGCGCGATGCGGTCCGTGGGATTGCACCGAATTGCGTGTTGGATCAACGAAAGAAGGTAGGTTTCAATGCGCCCGTGCTGTCTTTCCTGGATACCGGCGATCCCGCAATTCGTGCTCAATTGCTGGAGGACAGTCCTGTATTTGATCTCATTCGACGCGACAAGATCGGCGACTTGCTGACGAAGCGCGATCTACCAAACAGTGAAAGTAAATTTCTGTTTTATTTCGTGAACACCAAAGCCTTTCTCGAAGAGTTCGCGGCATGACACTCTCGGTCCGGCAGGATGAGGGACACACGACCAGCGCTGCGTCGGCGCCGTTGCGGTACTGCAGATCCTGTGTTCTTCCCAACACACGGCCGAATCTGGCCCTGGATGGGGAAGGGATCTGCAACGCTTGCTTGGTGCACCGGACGAAGCCGACGATCGATTGGAGTGCCCGCCAACAGGATTTCCGCAAACTGGCGGACAGGGTCAAGACGAGATCGAATGGATACGATTGCCTCATTCCGGTGAGCGGGGGCAAGGACAGCACCTGGCAAGTCGTGAAATGCCTGGAGTATGGTCTGACGCCGCTGGCGGTCACCTGGAAGACACCGGCACGCACGCGCATAGGACAAAGCAATCTCGAGAACCTTGTGAGGCTGGGCGTCGATCATATCGACTACCAAATCAATCCAAAAGTCGAAAGCCGCTTTATGCTGAAAGCGTTGGAGCGGTTTGGCAGTACGGCTATTCCCATGCATTTGGCTCTGTTCAATATTCCACTTACGATCGCCGTCAAATTCAAGATTCCATTGGTTGTTTGGGGGGAGAACTCTGCGTTTGAATACGGCAGTGTCAACGAGAGCCACACCGGGTTCAAGCTTGACGGGGCCTGGTATAAGACGTACGGGGTAACCCATGGAACTACGGCGGCGGATTGGGTCGGAGATGGATTGACAGCGAAAGAACTGGTCGCGTATTTCGGGCCGGATCCAGACGAACTGGAAGCCTGCGGTGTCCACGCGATATTTCTCGGATATTACTTTCCATGGGATCCCGTCACGAGTCTGCAGGTTGCTCGTGCTCATGGTTTCCAGTCAGATCCAGGCGGTGCCCGCACTGGCTACTATGATTATGCGGACATCGACGACGACTTCATCTCCATTCATCACTGGTTGAAATGGTATAAGTTCGGCTTCACCAGGCTATTCGATAATCTCTCGCTGGAGATACGCAACGGACGTATGACCCGCGAGTGCGCGATTGAAATCATCCGGAAGACCGCCGATCAAATTCCCGCGCAGGACATTGAAAAGTTTTGTGCTTTCACAGGCATCACGCGCGAGCGGTTTTTTGGAATCTGCGAAAGATTCAGAAATCATGCGATATGGCAACGTCGTCCGGACGGGTCATGGTATATCCCAGGTTTCCTGATCCCGGACTGGAGGTGGTCGTGAAGTTCCTGCCGAAAAATCCTCCACGACGGTTTACCGTGGGTAATAGCGTAAAGTTTGACATGAAAGACTGTGGAACCCTCGCGCTGACTCCGGACGAACAGATTACATTGGTGACCGACAATGGTGCTGAGTATGACGTGGCGCGCAAAGACTGGGGCTTCTATGCCACGCCGTCGTTAAACGGGCGGCTGGAGCAATTCGGATTGCGCGCGGTGCTGATTAAGAATCGTGGGACAGGACGCTACTTTGTTCTGTTGGTCGAACGAGGACATGAACCATCATTCGACGCGTACTGCGACCAGGAGAATCTGGCCGTGATCTCCTGGCTCGACAACACACAAGTCCTCGATGCGCTAGCGGAAAAGATCGGTCCCTAACGTATGGGACGTCCCACGATTCAGTGTCCCTGTGACCGCCGGTTCGATGAACCTGCATTCAAATATGATGCACCACCCGCTGGTGAAACCCGATTTGAGCTGGGGGGGCAGGCGTATTGCCGCGCCTACTTTCGTTGTGGATTATGCGGCCACTGGTACTCCGATCATAAAATGGACCTGACCAATCTCTACGACGGCGCCTATGCCGAAAGTACCTATGGGCACCGAATGCGTCAGACATTCGATCGTATTCTGGCGCTGCCGGAAGAAAAGTCTGATAACGCCGGACGAGTGGCCAGGATTCTTTCCTTCGCCCGGTCTTTTTTCCCCCACGGGAAAAAGCCCCGGCTCCTGGATGTCGGGTCGGGGTTGGGAGTGTTTCCCTATCGTATGAAAGAGGCCGGTTGGAAGTGTACCGCTTTGGACCCCGATCCGCGCGCAGCGGCTCATGCTAAGGAATTAGTCGGTGTACAGGCTGTGGCGGGAGATTTTCTCTCGATAGGGCCCGATCAACTGGGTGCATTTGACGTCATCACATTCAACAAGGTGCTCGAACACGTGGAAGACCCGGTTGTCATGCTGTTGAAAGCGTCGCGCCATCTGAACCCGGGCGGGTTTGTCTATGTGGAAGTCCCCGACGCGGAGGCGGCCGCAGTCGAAGGGCCTGAACGCGAGGAGTTTTTCATCGAGCATAATCATGTCTTCAGTCCGAGCTCCTTGGCGATGATGATTGTGCGTGCGGGATTCCGAGTCGTAGCACTCGAACGGTTGCGCGAACCGAGTACGAAGTACACGATACGTGCTTTTTTGCAGGCCCCGCTGCCAGAGATTCCTCAAAAATGAAGCTCCGCCATATTGCCTACGCGATACCGGATCGGCGAGTGGAAAGCGCGGTCATCTCACAGTGGACCGGGCTTGATTTGCAGTTCCTAACGGAAAAGATCGGTATCGAGTCTCGCCGGTTTCTTGGTCGCGAGGAGCAACCGATCGATTTGGCTCATGCGGCGTGCCGAAATCTGTTGTCCGAGTGTCATGAGCTGGATCTTGCCAGAATCGGCCTTTTGGTCGTGGTCACTCAGAATCCCGATTATAAGATCCCGCATTCCTCTGCGCTTCTTCACCATGCGCTTGGCTTAGGGAAGACTGTCGCCTGCTTCGATTTAAACTTGGGCTGTTCCGGCTTTGTATACGGCCTATCAGTTGTGAAGAGCCTCATGCTGGCAGAATCTTTGACGGACGCGCTTCTCGTGACCTGCGATCCCTATTCTCGGATCATCGGAAGAATGGATCGGGATACCGTGGCTCTATTCGGCGATGCGGCGACCGCAAGTTGGCTCTCAGCTGAAGCCGGAGGTGATTTGGGGAAACCGGATTTTGGTACCAATGGAGCCGGTGCAGAAAATTTGATGGTCAAACTGGGTGGGAGCGCGTATCCCGTTATGTCGATCGATGGTGAAGCGAAGGAGGCGGGTTCCGCAGAAGGATATCGGCTCCACATGAATGGGCGCGGAATTCTTGAGTTCATGATGCAGGAGGTGCCGCGGACAGTGTCACGCTGCCTGAAAAAGAACGGCCTCGAGCTATCGGACATAGACTCTTTTGTGTTTCATCAGGCGAGCCAGTATTTACTCCAGCAGTTGCGAAAGAAACTAGGGCTTGCTCCGGAAAAGGTTCCCTGCAACATTAGGGATGTTGGCAACACGGTGTCTTCTTCCATTCCTCTTCTTCTGGCACAGTTGCAAACCAAGGAAGGTTTGGCCGGAAAACGGATATTGGTGTGTGGGTTCGGCGTCGGACTGTCCTGGGCGACCAACGTCATCCAATATTGAAGGAGACTCATGAATCAACAGCAAGCTCTCGAAGCTATTCATGCCGCGTTGAGAAAAACTTTGGATCGAGCGGATATTTCTGTGACGATAGAAACTGATCTTGTGGAAGAGAAGATTGTCGATTCGTTAGACGGCATGATGTTTCTTCTCGAGCTTTCCGGTGTGACAGATAAGAAATTTCCCGAGAGCGATCTGGTAAAACTTGGATTTTTCAGGGTCAGAAAACTGGTCGAGTTTCTAACGGACTCTATCGGATAAAGGGCTCGGTGCTGTTCGGCTTCAAACAGGCGCAAATATGAAAAAGTTGGAGAAGGGGGAGTTGATCCAAGCCCTGCGAGCGGCTGGAATAGCGCGCGGCGACGTCGTTCATGTGCAGAGCGATCTATTACGTATAGGGCCCGTCAATTGCGGACCGGGTCGGGAGGCGCCTCTCTGTTTTTATCTTGAGGCGTTTCAAGAATTGCTTGGGACTGAAGGAACGTTAACGACCTGTACGGCCTTCGAAGACTACGGCCGTTACGGAACGCCTTTCGTTAGGGAAGAATCCCCCTCTCGTTTAGGAGCGTTCAGCGAATATATTCGAACTCGACCAGGGGCTGTTCGCTCGATGCATCCGATCGTGTCGGTGACGGCTGTAGGTCGTCGGGCGACTGAACTCTGCGGGGGGCATCATTTCGATGGGTTCGGATATGCATCTCCATGGGGGCGCCTTCATCAATTAAATGCGTGGATTCTTACGCTAGGGATGGATTCCATGGGCGGAGGCACCACCTTTTTCCATTATGTGGAAAAGCTCTATGGTGTTCCCTACCAGTATACGAAACTGTTCCCCTATGAAGTTTATTCGAATGGTCGACTCGTCGAAGGCCCCTTCACTATGTCGGTGCGGTACTTAGACTATGGAATCGTCAATACACCGGTGCGGGTCAAGAAACGCATGGTGGATTTGGGGGAAGCTAAAGAGGTAAGAACCGGCTATGTATCGAGCTGGTGTGCCAGGACTCACGCTATCGTTGCTCGTATGATGCAAATGTTCGATGAGAACAGATGGGTGATGCTCCAGGAGCCGCCCAAGTTCCGCCCTGGGGAAATCCCCATGGACGGAGTCACCGGAGATATGCGGGTATATTACGACAAGTCTGCAGCCGGAAGGCACGATGAACCACTCCCACCCGGTTGACGTCGTCGCCGAACTCACGCTCCCCTTTCTGGGGAATCGAACCTACCTGCATGGGACCACTCTCTTCGAATCGATGCGCAGTCATCTGTCGTCGGATGGCCCGATAACATTCAAGATCGCCCGCAGGATAGAAAGTAATCGGGTGAGAATCAGTCTTGTGACTGATTTGGTCCAGCAGAAGGACGAGTGGGCAGCGTCTCTTGTATTTCGTTCGGCGAAGGGGCCACAAATTCTTGTCGCACAGCCGTTGGAACTTCTCCCTCCGATTGAGAGACAGGCCTACGATGAGTCGGTGATAATAAGTAGGGCGACAGGTGGGAAAAACGAGTTGTGGTTTGAAGGGCCTTCTCCGTTCACCCTTATCGCCACACTCATTCCCATGTTCAAAGTATTGCTCAAGCGGGAGCATCCGATGAATGTGCCTGGCCAGTGGATGTTTACGCGCTTGGATTTAGAAGGCCACCCAGAGAAGCAGGGACGACTGGGCTTGCGACTCGACGCTGTTCTGGGAAGTGTTTTAGCCAGAAGTGTAATCCTGCGAGATCACGTTTCATGCGGGCATCTCTACTATTCATGGGTGGCTTGAGTGCAGGCTGACGAACATGATCACAATAGAGTAAACGGTGATGATCACGCCTCAAATCTGCGGTTCGGCGATGCTTGACTTGACAAGGGATCTGTGCGCGTTTGCCACCGGTGTTGTCGCCGACGACAATGAAAAACTGTTTGCCCGCATCGGGAAGGAGCTGCAACTGAAGCTGCACCGCTACAAGTCCGACGATACCTACAACGGTTGGGTTGTTCCGAAGAATTGGCGTGTGATGAAGGCGGAAATCCGGCGGGACGGCAAGGTGCTCTTCGATGGAACTGTCCATACACTCGGCGTGGCCCGTTATTCCAAAAATTTCAAGGGAGTCCTGTCGTGGGAAGAGTTGAAGCCGCGATTGGTCACGCGTCCGGACCTGCCCGGCGCCTACGTTTTCCACTGCATGTGGCAGTACCGCCCTTGGGCGGCAGATTGGGCCCTGTCGGTTCCCTACTACATACATCGAGAATTCGGACCCGGTCGTTATGAAGTCGATCTTCAGACTGAATATAGCCAAGGGGAGATGCTGGTTGCTGAACACAACAAAAAAGGGCGGAGCGACAAAGTCATCGTATTCCACTCGAATTCCTGTCACCCGCACATGGCGAACGACGGGTTTGCGGGGACGGCGTTGTTGATCCGACTATTTCAATGGCTTGCCGGCCAGGACACCTACTACACCTATCGATTGGTTATCGGGCCGGAGCACGTGGGAACGATTTTCTACCTGCGGGACATGCCGAGGTCCGAGTTGCAGAGGATCGTCTGTGGCGTCTTCGAAGAGATGCCTGGCACGATGGGGCCGATCAAGGTCACCTCGACCTTCGCAGGCGGGCATATCCTCGACCGGGCCTTCGCCAATGTGGTCCGCCATCACGCCAAAGCGTACGCGCTGGTGCCCTGGCGGCAGGGCGCCGGAAATGACGAAACGGTATGGGAGGCGCCTGGCTATGAAGTTCCCTTCGTCGAGGTCACGAGATCCGAAGCGCTGATGCAGCCTTATCTCGAGTATCACACCAGCATGGACTCACCGGAGCTAATGAATCCGCTTCAGCTGGAGGAGCTGCTCGACGTGTTGAAAAGAGTGGTAGAAGTGCTGGAAGGGAATGCCAGGATGCATCGCACGTTCGACGGGCTCATCTGTCTCTCGAATCCCGCGTACGACCTGTACATGGAACGAAAGGATCCCGCGATCGCGAAAAATCTCCCCGACGATTCCGAGAAGTGGGGGTATCTGTTGGATTGCATCCTCCGCTATTTCGATGGATCGATGACCGTGCTCGACATCGCGGAGAAGCACGATCTGCCGTTCGAACGAGTCCTGGCCTATGTGCGTCGTTTCGAGGAAAAGGGGTTGGTCCGGACCGAGTTCGTGCCGATGTCTCGCGCCATGCCGCATCCAATGGACGGGACGAGACGATGATCGCCCTGGTCGATCTGAGAATCAGCAACGTTGGATCCATTCGGCACGCGCTTGCGCGGGTCGGCTGCCCTGACACCGTAGAAGCCACGGCCGCCTCCGTTCCCCGCGCCTCCGCGCTGATCATTCCGGGCGTCGGTTCCTTCGGGGACGGCATGGCCAGCTTGCGGGAGCAAGGCCTCGTCGAACCGATCCGGCGCGCGGCGCAGGAAGGCATGCCCCTATTTGGAATTTGCCTCGGTATGCAGCTGTTGGCATTCGAAAGCGACGAGCACGGGCGTCACGAAGGGTTGGGGTTACTCGAAGGGCGGGTGGTCACCCTCGCTCCGACCGACCCCCGGTTCCGTGTCCCCAATATCGGCTGGTGCGACGTCCGGAGCATCCGTTCCGGCGTCTTGTTCGGCGACCAGCCCGGCGGTTGTTTCTATCACGTGCACAGTTACCACCTCGTTCCGAAGGACCGGAGAGTGATCGCCGCCGCCATCGACTACAGCGGTCAGGAAATTGTAGTGGCAGTGGAGCAGGAGAATATCTTCGGCGTTCAGTTCCATCCGGAGAAAAGCCAGGACGACGGCCTTGATTTTCTGGCCCGGTTTGTCCGCCACGCCGCCGCTCCCGTTCACAGCCGGTGAGACGTTCCGCATGACGCGACCGAGACTCATTCCCGTGCTCCTGCTGAAGCACGGAGTGATCGTGAGAAGTCAATTGTTCAAGGTGCATCAGGTCATCGGGAATCCGATGAGCACGGTGCAACGGTTGTCCAATTGGAACGTCGACGAGCTGATCCTGCTCGATATCAGCAAGAACGACTTCCATGATCTCCGGCGCGACGACCTTCAGCAGCGCTACCAGGGGACATCGGCGCTGGACGTGCTGCGCGAAGTCGCCAAGGTGTGCTTCATGCCGTTGACCTTCGGCGGGCGCGTGCGCACGCTGGAGGACATCCGCTCCCGGCTCGAAGCAGGTGCCGACAAAGTGGTGATCAACACGGCGGCGCTCGATAAACCGGCCTTCGTCCGCGAAGCCTCGGCCCGTTTCGGGGCGCAATGTATCGTGGTCTCAATCGACGCCGTCCATCGGCTGGCCGGGTGCTATGAAGTCATGGCGGAGGACGGACAGCGGGCGACCGGTCTGAAGCCTCAGGAATGGGCCCGCCAAGTGCAGGACCTTGGAGCGGGAGAAATATTCCTCAACTCAGTCGATCGCGACGGTTCCGCAAAAGGGTTCGATCTCGAGCTTGTTCGTCGCGTCGCCGCCGCCGTCCGCATTCCGGTCATCGCGTGCGGTGGGGTCGGAAAGTACGCGGACTTCGCTCCCGGCATTTTGCAGGGTGGCGCCGCCGCCGTCGCCGCCGCGAACATTTTTCACTTTTTCGAATCCTCTTATCCGCTTGCGAAGGAGGCATGCATCGAGGCGGGTGTGCCGATGAGGCCGGTTAAACTGGACAGCCGTTGGCAGCGTCGGGAACCCGAGTACGACGACGCGTTCGAAAACCGGCGCATCGAAGACCGTCTCAGACGGGCGCGCGAACATGACTATGTCGCTGGGCAGCCGAGGGCCGTGAAGCAGCGGATTCGTTGGTGCACGCGATGCCTCTATCCATCTATCAGCGCGGCACCCACGGAGTTCGACGAGGCCGGCGTGTGCATGGGATGCCGTATGGCAGAGGTCAAGACGGCGATCACTCCGTCAGAATGGAAGCGACGCAGGGAGCTCTTGCGCGAGATTCTGGAACGGTATCGATGCCGAGACGGTAGCCGCCACGATTGTGTCATTGCGGTCAGCGGCGGCAAGGACAGCTGGTTCCAGACCCACGTGATCAAACACGAATTCGGGCTGAATCCGCTTCTCGTGACGTATGACGGCAACAACTGGACGCCACCCGGCTGGCGGAACATGATCCGGATGCGGGAGGTCTTCGGTTGCGATCACGTCGTCTGCCGCCCTTCCGTGGAAGTGTTGAAAAAGCTCAACCGTCTCGCGTTTATTGTCATGGGCGACATGAACTGGCACGCGCACGTCGGGATCACGACGGCGCCGGTCCGGGTGGCGGCGGAGCACCGGATTCCGCTTGTGATTTGGGGGGAGCACGGCTATTTGGATCTGTGCGGCCAGTTCTCGATGGACGATTTTCCTGAAATGAGTTACCGCGATCGGCTCGAGCACTTCGCTCGGGGGTATGAGTGGAATTATTTCGTTGGCAAAGAAGGTCTGACGAGCCAGGACATGATCTGGTGGAAGTATCCCAGTGATCGGGAGTTGTTCGATTTGGACATCCGGGGCATCTATCTCGGCAATTACGTTTATTGGGAGGCCAACGAGCACGGCAAGATGGTCGTGGATAAGTACGGGTTCGAGGTCAGCGACATCGCGTTCGAGCGGACCTACCGCCGCATGTCCAATCTGGACGATATGCATGAGAACGGTGTGCACGACTACCTGAAATACATCAAGTTCGGCTATGGCCGGTGTACCGATCACGTCTGCAAGGACATCCGTGCGGGTTTGATGACCCGTGCAGAAGGATTGGCGTTGGTGAGGCGAATGGATCCTGTGAAGTCGAGCGATCTGAATCGATGGTTGGACTATGTCGGCATGACGGAGGAAGAGTTCGATTCGATCGCCGATACGTTCCGGGATCCTCGCGTGTGGCGTATGGAACAGGCCCGCTGGACCAAAGACGAGCCGGAAGCCTGCACCTCATACAAGCAGTCGGACGCGATGGTGAAACAACGATGACCGTCGACGCGAACCGGGCCGCAGCGATCAGTGAACGTCTGAGCGAGAAAGAGCTCTGTCCCGACGAGCTGTTGGCGGGACAGGAAGCGGCCTTTCAGCGCGACATCGCCCGGCTGCATGCGCGATCGGCAGAATTCGTGACGGTGCCCTGCCCTGCCTGTGGCGAGGGTAGAGACGTCCCGGCGTTCGCAAAATTCGGGTTTCAGTTTCAGGCTTGTCCGAAGTGCCGGACCATCTATATGAGTCCGCGACCCTCCGAAGCGCTCATGGCGGACTACTATGCTCATTCTGAAAACTACGCCTATTGGGCCAAACATATTTTTCCGGCTTCCGAGGCGTCACGGCGGGAAAAGATCCATAAGCCTTGGCTCGAACGGGTCGTCGGCTATTGCGACCGGTTCGACATACCGCGGGGCACCTTGGTGGAAGTGGGGCCCGGATTCGGAACCTTTGCGGCGGTGGTAACGGAGTCCGGACGGTTCCAGCGAGTGCTGGCAGTGGAGCCGACCCCCGAACTGGCGGCGGCATGTCGCGAGCGTGGCGTAGCAGTCATCGAGCGCCGAATCGAAGAAGTGACCGACGAAGTGGAAGGTATCGATGTCCTGGTGGCATTCGAGGTGATTGAACACCTCTTTGAACCGAGGCGGTTCATCGCTCGGTGTGCCAAACTGCTTCCCCCGGGTGGCCTCCTAGTGGTGTCCTGTCCCAACGGACTGGGATTCGATATCGCGTTGCTCGGGGCCCATGCCTTGGCAGTCGATGCGGAGCATGTCAATCTGTTCAACCCCGAATCATTGTCGGGATTGCTCCGGCGCAGCGGTTTCGAGGTACTGGAGGCGTCGACACCCGGTCGCCTGGATGCCGAGTTCGTTCGAGAGGCCGCCTTGAAAGGTGAGTGCGACCTGTCGCGCGATCCGTTTCTAAGACGGGTTTTGTTGGAGGAATGGGACCGCCTGGGGTGGCCATTTCAGCAGTTCCTGGCGGCGAACGGGCTGTCCTCGCACCTCTGGATCGTTGCGCGCAGGCTGGAGAAAGAGGCGCATGGCGAATAATCCGAATCGGCTCTCTGTCGAAGCCGCGGTCAAGCACTGCTATTCGACCTGGGCCGACAACTACCATCGGGATTACTATACCGAAAAGGCTGCGTATCCTCCGGTTCACCAAGACTTGATCAGAAAGTTGCTCCTCGACGCCAGTGTCAAGACCGTCCTCGATGCTGGCTGTGGCCCCGCATCGATGTTGAGAGGGTTGGCAGGATCGGGGTTCGAGCTGTTCGGGTTCGATCTCACTCCGGAGATGGTCAAGGAAGCGCGCCGAGTGATGGCTCCGTTTGGCGTACCCGAGGGGCACATCTGGGAGGGGAGCGTGGCGGACACGGCCGCCTTCCGTGTGCCTGCCGACGGGCGGGCCGGATTCGACGCCGCTATCTGCGTCGGCGTGTTCCCTCACGTGCCGGCCGAGTTGGAAGCAGCCGCTCTGACCAATCTTCACTCTGCCGTGCGGCCGGGTGGGTTGGTCGTGATCGAGGCGCGCAATCAACTCTTCGCTCTCTTCACGCTCAACCGGTATTCGTACCGGTTTTTCCTGGACGAACTGGTACGCGACGAGGAGTTGTTCCAAGGCGAGGACGAGGCCGGCCATCGCCAGGTGCTCGACGAACTCGGGCAACGGTTCCGGCTCGATCTTCCACCGGTGCGCGGAGGTAAGGCTGGCGAACCCGGCTATGACGAAGTGTTATCCCGGACGCACAATCCGCTGGTATTTCGAGAGCAGTTTGCCGCCGTCGGGTTTAGGGATGTCCGGGTCCTTTTTTACCACTACCATTGCCTCCCGCCTCTCTGCGAGCAGACGGTCCCTGATCTGTTCCGCCGACGAAGTCTGGCGATGGAGAATCCGGAGGATTGGCGGGGCTACTTCATGGCGTCGGCCTTCGTGGTCACGGGCGTTCGAGCATGATACGGAAGGACGGCTGGGAGGCCTATTGTATCTGGGAGCACAGCGCCACTGTTCGGGATCTCTACCGACGGCGATGCCGTCGTGAAGCCGAAGAAATGACGTCTCACAAGCAAGCCGCCGAGTTGCTTGTTTCCCGCATCAGACCGGGCGAAAGCCTGCTCGATGCTGGATGCGGGAGTGGTTACTTCTACCATTCCTTGTCGTCCCGGAAACTTCCAGCCGAGTATTGGGGCGTGGACGCAGCGTCCACCCTGATTCACATCGGGCAAGCCGAGTTGCCCGCCTACGGCCTGCCGGCCGAGCGGCTGTTGCCGTGGCGCATCGAGGATCTGGATGGGCGTGTGGACCACACAGTGTGCCTCAACGTGTTGAGCAACATCGACAACTACCATCGCCCGCTCGAACGACTGCTCAAAATGACGAAACGAAGCCTCATCCTGCGCGAGTCTCTCAAGACTGAGGCGGAGTATCGCTACGTCGAGGACAGGTTTCTCGATCCCGGCGTGACGCTGAAAGTGCACGTCAATCACTACGACGTCGGAGAGGTGTGCGACTTCATCCGGGGATACGGGTTCGACGTGCGGGAGGTTGTCGATGAGCGGACGGGCGGCAAACCGGAAGATGTGATCGGCTATCCCCATTATTGGACCTTCCTCGTCGCGGACCGCCGTCTCTGACACCATGTCTCGAATCACAGGTTTTTTGTCCTCCGTTGATCTCGACCAGGCTCGGCAGCGATGCCGCCGTATGGCTGAGGTGTCAGTGCATCCCGCCTGGCGATCTGTATCCGAAGCGACTGGTTTAGCGTCGATGTCCTGGTGTGGTTCGAAGTGCCCGAATCTGGCGAAGGTTGGCGACGTAATAGCGGTAGTGGATGGCCACGTGTTCAATCGGCAGGAGATCGGCGAGTCGGGTGTCGGGCCAGGAGCGTCGACGGCCGAATGGCTGATCTGCCTCTATCGCGCTTTCGGCTTCGAGAAGACTATGGAGAAACTGGCCGGCGACGTCGCCGTGGCGTTGTACGATGCCGGATCGGGACAGCTGTGGCTGGTGCGCGATCGCGTGGGCCATCGGCCGCTGTACTATGCGGAGACTCCGCTCGGGATTGCCTTTGCCTCGCGTCCCGGAGCGCTTTTGTCGATTCCGGATGTGCCGGCCGAGCCGAACCGCCGGTTTGCGGCGGTCTTTGCCGGCTCCCATTACCGGTACATCGACAATGTCCCCGACGAGTCTCCCTATGCCGGTATACGCCAGGTGCCGGCGGCCACGATAGTCTGTTTCACCAACGGGACGGGCCGCGCCACCCGGTATTGGCGGCTGACCGAACAGCCGGAGTTTTCAGAGAGCGAGCCAGAACTCGCCGTTTGGTACCGGGACCTCCTGATGGACGCGGTTCAGCGGAGGCTTGCCTGCTTCGACAACCCGGCCTTCACACTCTCCGGAGGTATGGACAGCTCGTCCGTCCTGTCTTGTGCAGTCGAGGTTACAGGGCGAAAGCTCCACGCCTTTTCATCCGTCCATAGCGATAAGACCTATGATGAAAGCGGAGACATTCGATCCTTTCTCGACTACAAAGTCGACGTCTGGCATCCGATCCCGATCGAGGGATTCGATCTGTTCGCCACAGTGCGCAGGATGGTGGCCGCTCATGACGAGCCGGTTGCGACTGCTACCTGGCTGTCTCACTTTCTGCTGTGTCAAGCTGTTCGTGAAGCGGGATTCAACGCGCTCTTTGGAGGCCTGGGCGGCGATGAACTGAACGCGGGTGAGTACGAATACTTTATCTTTCACTTTGCCGATCTCGCCCGAGCCGGCCGTCACGACGAGCTGACACATGAGATCGAACAGTGGGCGCGGCACCACGACCATCCGATCTACCGCAAGAATCGGGTGGCGGCGGAAGAAGCGATTCGACGTATGACCAATGAGACGCAGTCCGGCGTTGTGATCCCTGACGGGCGCCGTCTGACCAGGTATTACCCGGCAGTGTCGAAGGACTATTACGATCTCCGCACATTTCAGCCGGTGCTCGACCATCCGTTCACGTCGTGGCTCAAGAACCGGACCTATCAGGACATCTTTCGTGAAACAGCTCCCTGCTGTTTGAGGGCCGAGGATCGGGACTGTGCGGCGTTCGATCTCGACCATGCCGATCCATTCTTCGATCACCGGCTGGTGGAGTTTATGTTCCGTGTTCCCAGCCATATGAAAATCAGGGACGGCATCACGAAGCGCCTGTTGCGTGAGGCCATGAAAGGGATCCTTCCGGAGGAAACGCGTACGAGAATTAAGAAGACGGGCTGGAACGCGCCGGCCCATCTGTGGTTTTCAAAAACGGCGTTGACGGAGCTTCAGGATCTGATGCATTCGCGGCGCTTCATCGAGAGGGGTTTGTACGATTTCGCGGAGGTCCAGCGGCTCTTGGACGAGCATGTCGAGATTGTGGAGTCCGGCGCGGCCCGCGAGAACCACATGATGTTCCTCTGGCAGTTGGTCAATATGGAGCTGTGGTTGCAGCACGTGGATGAGTTGCAAACGACGAGAGCTGCAGCGGTAAAAGTTTCCACCACAGGCCGGGAAGGAGGAAGGTAATGGCTCTTTCGATGGCCTCAAAAATGATTCAAGGTGCCAAGGCATCGCTGAGAATGGCGGCCGGAGCATGGCAGTTTTCCAAAAACCGGACGACTCCCAACTATGCGTATCAAAGTCTCGTTCAGTTGTTCTGTTTGACGGGGGGACGGTCGAACGACCTAATGGCCAGAGCAATGGCGTTGAGGTATCCAACGTATGACCTAGGGTCCGCTGAAGGTATCTTGGGAAAGTTGACTCGGCGTGACGTGACAAACGTCGTGGAGGACATCAAGGAGCATGGCTTCCATGTGTTCAGCGAAAAGCTTCCAGCCACGATCTGTGATCGACTCGAAGCGTTTGCCCTGAAACAAGAAGCGATTATCCGGCAGATGGATCAGGAGTCCGCCCGGCAGTATGGCACTCGCAAGGCGGTGTATAACCCAGTGGCTCCCCAAGGAATTATCTATGAGTTCGACCCCGAGGTCCTCATCAATCAGAACGATATTCAGATTCTCATGACCGATCGCTCGATCTTGTCGGTTGCGCAGGGTTACATCGGTTCAAAGCCGGTGCTCGATGAGGTCAATCTTTGGTGGAGTACTGCGTACAGAGCGAATGCCGATGCCAGCGCGGCGCAGCTCTATCACTTCGATATGGATCGGATCAGGTGGCTCAAGTTCTTCATCTACTTGACCGATGTCGAGCCACAAAACGGCCCTCACTGCTTTGTGGAAGGCACCCATAGAACGGGCGGAATTCCACAGGATTTTCTCAAGCGCGGTTATGTGCGTATTAGCGATCAAGAAATACAGGCTGCATTTTCGCACGACCGCCTGATCGAATTCACCGGCCCGCGGGGCACCATCATTGCCGAAGACACGCGTGGGCTTCACAAAGGACGGCCGATCTTAAGAGGTCATCGGTTGATCCTTGAATTTGAGTTCTCGAACAGCTTGTTCGGCGGCACTCCTCACAAGGTTAGTCGTTTTGGGACGTTTCACGGGCAGGACATTGAGCACTTCATTCGGACTCATTCACGCGTTTATGAGCGTTGGCTGTAGAGGTAGATGGTCCGCTCTGGTCAACAATCGCGGATGAGCTGAGGTCATGAAGCCCTGGTCGTACACGAAACAGATAATTGACCTGCTTGAGATTGGAGAGCGGCGCCAATTGTACGTTCTGCTTGGTGCGATCACCCTGATGGGCCTGATTGACGTAATCGGGATTTCCTCGGTTCTCCCGTTCATGGCTGTGCTGGCGAAACCGGATGTGATCCAGACCGCCCCGGTGCTCCACACAATCTATGACCGGTGGGGATTTGTAAGTCCCAACCGATTTCTTTTCTTTCTGGGCCTTATTGCGCTCGTGACGATCACCTTAACGAATCTGTTCACCTTATTCGTATCCAGGGCGATCCTACGATTTTGCTATCTCACAGGGCATGCCCTCTCCGAGCGAATGTTGCGGGGATATCTCTCCAGGCCGTATGAGTTCTTCTTGATGCGCAATAGTTCTTCTCTCATGCTCAATGTCATGGGGGAGGTTACCGGAGTTGTCCAGGGGATCCTGTTCCCCGGCATGCAGGTAGTGGCCAAATGCGTTGTGGCAATGTGTGTGCTGACGTTTGTGGTGCTCATGCAGCCCGGTTTGGCATTAGGCTTCGCAGCGGTTCTGGGCGGCGCTTATGTGGTCCTCTTTGCCTTCGTGCGTAAGAGGGTTACCCGGCTTGGAGCACGTAGCCAGGACGCGAACCGTGAGCGGTATCGGCTGACGACCGAGGTGTTCGCGGGAATCAAGGATCTGCGGCTGTTGGCTCGCGAGATGGAATACTTTGATCGCATAAGGCAGGCCTCTCGAGAATATGCCGTCAATCAGAGCGCCACGGAGTTAATCGCGATGGCGCCGCGCTATGCATTGGAAGCGATTGCCTTCGGTGCAGTCCTTATGTTGGTGCTCTTCCTGCTGGCGGTCGAACGCGACGTGTCGCGCATGGTGCCACTTTTAACACTGTATGCCTTTGCGTCCTACCGATTGTTGCCCGCATTTCAGCAGGTGTTCTCAAGCTTGACGCATATCCGTTTCAATCTGCCCTCCCTGGATGTTGTTACGCGAGAACTTAAGGAGTTGCGACACTCCAAGGAACAGGACGAGACCCCGGTCGGAAAAATTGCTCCCCGGGCGCTTGCGTTCGACCGGGAAATTGCGCTTGAGCGAGTCATCTATCGGTACGAGGGGCGTGAGAGTCCTGTACTGCAAGCGATCAGCTTTGCCATCAAGAAGAATACGACGGTGGGTTTGGTCGGTGAAACAGGCTCGGGGAAGACGACCCTTGTCGACATTATTTTGGGACTCCTGGAGCCGGTAGATGGCAAGTTGCTCGTCGATGGCAGCCCCATCACTGCTGGGAATGTCCGCGCGTGGCGCAGGAATCTCGGGTATGTGCCGCAGCAGATTTTCCTGAGCGACGATACGGTTGCTCGCAACATCGCGTTCGGAGTGCCGCAATCGGCAATTAACCGAGCACGGGTAGAAGAGGTGGGAAGGATCGCCAACATACATGACTTTATCGTCAGCCAGTTGCCTCAAGGATACGATACTCCTGTGGGTGAACGAGGGGTACGATTGAGCGGTGGACAGCGGCAGCGCATCGGGATCGCTCGGGCCCTGTATCATGATCCGTCTGTCTTGGTCATGGATGAGGCGACGAGTGCCCTCGACGGCATTACGGAGGATGCCATCATCGATGCCATTCATGCGCTTGCACATCGGAAAACGATTATCCTCATCGCTCATCGGTTTGCCACGGTTCAGGACTGCGACATCATCTATATGCTCGATAGAGGTCGTCTCATCGATCAAGGCTCCTACGACGAACTGATCGTACGCAGTGAGCAATTTCGAGCAATGGCTAAGGTCTGAATCGCTTTACACTCTGAAATGTAATCATGAAAATTCTATTCTTCGCGCCACACTCAGCCATTTGGGTTCATGCTTTCCCGGAAGCGCTAGTCGCTGACGTTCTCAAACAAGGAGGGCATGAGATCGTATACATCACATGTGGCGAGCTATTTAGTCGCTTCTGTGTATGTATGAGCGCCCATCGAATTCCTATCGACGCATCTGAAGAGGATCGGAAAGCCGTGTGCGGCCTCTGCCATGAGTACAAAAACATTATCCGACACGAGTTTGCTCTTTCCGGGTATGACCTTGCATCGGTTCTTACCTCAGAGGATTTGAGAGAGGTCGAGCGGATCGGTGATAGCGTCACCCCTGAAGACCTTCTTGATCTGACCATCGATGGCGTCGAAGTTGGTCGCGCGGCGCTGAGTACCTTCCTCTTGACTTACAAGCGTGTGAGCCTCACGTTTTCCTCAGAGGAATGGCTTATATTCAAGATAGAACTTGTCAATACGCTACGCTCATTCTTCGGCTGCCGGAAAGTATTAGATCGCGAACGACCGGACCGAGTTATTCTCTATTCATCCGGATACTCCGTGAATCTTGTTTGGTGTCATCTTGCGCAGAAACGAGGGATCCTCTTTTATTACATGAACGCTGGAAGTAATCTCTCTGACCGGCTACAGAAGGTAGTGCTTTCTCGAGGTCATTCATTGCAACGAAGGCTTCTCAGTTACTGGGATCAGTACAAAACGATTCCATGCCCACCGAACACAATGGCCTACGTGACCGACCATTTTCTTGAGCTGCTCAAAGGGCGCCATAGTTTTGTGTATTCGGTCCCCAAAAGCGTGGAAGGCATTGACCTAAGGCATCGATTCGGCATTCGCCCAGATCAAAAGGTGCTGGTAGCCACTCTCAGTAGCTATGACGAATTGTTTGCAGCCCAGGTGACCGGATTGTTTCCGTCCGATTTACATTTTCTGTTTCCGCTTCAGGTGGATTGGCTACGAGCGATGTTGAATTTCATTAGATTGCGGCCTGATCTCTTTTTAATCATACGGGTTCATCCCCGCGAGTTTCCGAACAAGAGGGAGATCGTTAAGTCCGAACATGCCAGGCAACTCGAAGAAACTTTCCGTGATCTCCCGAGAAACACAGCAGTCAATTGGCCGGCGGATGGCATTTCGCTATATGATCTTGCCGACATCACTGATGTGTGTCTGAACGGATGGTCAAGTGCAGGGAAAGAACTGAGCCTGCTCGGCATCCCGGTCGTCATCTACTCCTCGAATCTGGTGTTTTATCCCCCTGATCTGAATTACCTTGGTGAAACGATGGAGAGCTACTTTGGGCAAATTGAGCAGGCACTCAAGGACGGTTGGTCTCACGAGCGCATTCGCCGGACATACCGATGGCTTGCCCTGGAAGACCAGTACTCTCGGCTAGAT
>Ga0187780_10000019_pt1 | contig 142634 bp, 141 predicted proteins | sample 1015_Q2_SP10_20__FD_132429 | JGI IMG/M metagenome (GOLD analysis project Ga0187780, IMG submission 132429) | Tropical peat soil microbial communities from peatlands in Department of Meta, Colombia - 1015_Q2_SP10_20_MG | ecosystem: Environmental > Terrestrial > Soil > Wetlands > Peat | place...
AGGCCGGCCTTACTGAGGTTGATCTGACGGAACTCAGCAGCCAACAGCAGCGCCACCGTCAACGGTTTAACAGCGAGGCCGAGCGGCTCATTCGTTTTGCGCAGGCCCACTACCGGAAAAGCGAGCCGGACCATTATGTCTGTATGTCCCGATCCCAGTGGGAAGAGATGTTCGCCCAGGGCTATGGTTGTGACTATCGGATTTGGCATCTTGCGTTGTGTCTGGACTGTATTCAGACGACTTGGGATCTGAACGGCAATGGAACTCGGGTCGATGAAAAACCCCACATAGAACTGCATGTGTGGCCATCATAGGCGCGGAACGAAAGATTGTCCCTGACGACATCGTAAGGAGGAATTATGGAACCAGAACGAGACCTCGCTGACTATCGAGAGCGTCTCCTCAATGCGTTACAGGCCGGCGGGCGCCGCTCATCTTGCACAGCAACAGGTCCGATCCACGTGTACGTGAACGATCATCGGGTCGGATTACTGGATAGCGGAGGGACCGATGCGTCCCTGTCCATGCATCACAACTCCCCCATTCACACTGTCCATCTTCGATCGGAAGACGGCGTGTTGCTCGGTGGGTTGTCCGCCCCCGAGTACGAATTCAGGACCAGTCGCATCTCTCTCGAAGGCCACGAACTCGAGATCCGGGTTCACAACAACGCACAGGGCGGATCGGTCAACGCTGTCATCATCCCCGTGGCAAGTCTCTGGCGTCGCACGTGGCGAACGTTGGCCCGTGCCTGCGCCAACGAGAACCTCCGTCCGTCGACCGCGGCAGTTCCCGGGATAAGAGCGGTCGCCTTCACACAAGCGCTGTTGGCCATCGCCGTCGTGGGGCTTGCCGTCGATCGGATGACCGGTTGGATAACCCCGGAGCGCACGCCCCCCCTGTGACACCCGCAGAAGCCCCTTGGGCGGCCCCGCTCGCGGAGGTCGCGAAGCTTAAGCAGCAACTGGCCGATTTCGCGGAGATGCAGTCGAAAGCGGTGGAGACTATGCAGGCCCAACAGCAGGGTATGGCACAGCTGCAACGGACGATGGCCAAGCTCTCTTCAACTCAGGAAACGGTCGCCTCCAGCGTGCTCACCGTCAAGCAGGATATGGAGCAACGGCGCAAGGCATCGCAGCGGGACATCGAGCGCATGACCCGGATGTTGATGAGCCAAGCGCACACAGAACAGGAGCAACTCGAAGCCGAGATCCATAGTCTCCCAGTAGCAAACGACCGCCTTTCCAAAGAAATGGCCGATCTGGAAAAGAATAATCAGGACCTGAAGAAACGGTTGAAATCGGCGGGGCTGGACGTATCGAAAGCGACCGTATCGGATCGCGACAAGCCGATGGTCTCGCAGCAAGCCGAACCGAGCCAGTTGCCACAAGTGGCTGAGGCCCGCCCCAATACTCAGCAACAGCCATTTTTATTTTGGGTGAGCTTCAGCGACGGAACCAGCCAGGAAAGTATCGACCAGTGGGTCAGGGACATGCGGGGACGAAAGGGAGCTTTCAGCGAAGGGTGGCAAGCGGTGGAAATTGTCACGCCAGCGGAGCCGATAGATCGCTTTCTGGATCAGATCAAGCACACGAAGATTGTAAAAGCGGTGCGGGTCAGCCGATAGCGTCCGATTCGATAATGGGTTCGGTCGCCGAAGAGGAATGAGCGTCGGTGGAGGATGAGGCAGTATACAAGAATTCCGACTCTCCCTCTCACTCTGGTTGCGACGGGTCACCCGCACGTGTACCTGCCCATCCTTTTTGAAGCACACGCAGAACCACGAACACAGTCCACGACGGAAGCCAGATCCATACCGCCTCGCTGGCTAGGACGCGTGCCGCGTCTTCGCTAAAAAACTCGCCGATGCCGATCGGAGACACGACGATGGGCCGATAACCGAAAAAATATCTGGCGGTATCAAACGGTGAGAAAAACGCTACGCCCAAACCCCCGTTGGTCAAGGCATCCAGAACTCCATGGGATACAGTACAGAGGAAGAAATACAGAACCACCCCAGCCGTTGCCATTGGCGACTTCAGCCGATGCCACCAGGCCACCATGACCCCACTCAATAGGGCGGCAAAAAGTATGGAGTGCGTCAGGCCGCGATGCCCCCACACATCGCCATACTGAATGCCATAATGAAACCCGATCACATCTACATCCGGGATAATGGAACAGACCACACCTAATAACAGCACACGCCGATTCACCACGTGACGCTGAAAGGCCTGACCCATCGCTAGCGCGACGATGGCGTGCGAAAACTCAGAAGCCATTCCTTCCCTTTCACGTCACTCTGCGCATAGGAAGACCGAATGTGGACACGTCAGGAACTGCAGATGCGAAGCGTCGAGGACACCTCCTGCTGCGGGGTATGATGATCGTTAGACACCTTTCCTAAATTCGACCTGTCGCCACGCTTCGTAGATCACCACCGACACCGAATTCGACAAATTGAGACTCCGGCTTTCCGGAATCATGGGCAGGCGGATACGCCGCTGCTCGGAGACACTTCTCAAGATGTCAGCCGGCAGTCCACAGCTCTCCGGACCGAACAAAAACACATCGCCCTCGGCGTAGTCAATTTGGTCATACCGGTGGGTACCTTTTGTCGAGACGGCAAACAGGCGGTGATCTGTAAATCGATCGGCGCAGGCGGTCCAGGTTTCATGGACAGTAATCGCCGCATATTCACGGTAGTCCAGGCCGGCCCGCCGCAGGAGCCGGTCCTCGAGTGTAAACCCGAGCGGTTTGACCAGATGCAACGAGGAGTCGGTGTTGGCACAGAGTCGGATGATGTTGCCGGTGTTCGAGGGGATTTCGGACTGAAAAAGGATGACGTCGAACATGGAGTGGAATAGCAGTATGGAAGACCGGCCTACCTCTCGATTAAGACAGAACTCCGGCGGGACAGGAACGACGCTTCACCATCTATGTCCCCTCCGGGGAGCTTGCGTTACGACCATTCACTTTTTCTCGTTCAATCTCGCATTCACTGGTTTCGCAACCCCTTGTGGCTTCCCTCTGTTCGTCCTCATCGGTCACCTTAAGGCACTCGCTACAGGAACTTTGCGCATGGGCAGGAAATCCGAGGCACAACAGCAAGACCAATCAGATGGAACACGTTCCTTGCATAGTAAGACTTCTCATAGAAGAGCTGTCAGCCTCTGCAACGCATGCCGTGAATCCATTTTTCTTGTTCTGCCTCAGACAAAGAGGGGAGCCACACCGCGCTGAGAGAACACGCGCATTATATAATGGTAAGCGGCGCAGGTGGCAATTGAGTCGTGGTATTAAATCGTTCTTTGGACAAGCCAACACAACGTATGCCAATATGTCGTCGAGGGTAGTTTCTCGTATGAAACACTCAGTCGCTCAACCGAAACATCGAACAGTCCCAATCCTAGTTGGCGTAGCATTTGGGCTGGCATTGGCGATGGGAACATTCGCGTTCGCCGAAGACCTGCAATTCCTTTCCGAACATGACATAACCGAACGTGCCAAGGGCGCATGGGAGAGCGGTGCGATCAACCCTGCGCTGGATATCCTTGACCAAGGAATTGAAGAGAATCCTCAGGCACTCTCGTTATATAAACTACGTGGGGATATTCTCTCCACCTCTCGAGGTCCTCGAGAGGCAGTTGAGGCTTATAATACGGTCCTCGCCACACACCCCACGTCGCTGGATGTCCGATGGGCCAAGTGGAGCGTGCTGGTTCGCTGGGGACAGGGAGAAGAATCCATCGATGAATTGCGACGTATTGCAGAGATCGATGACAAAAACCCTTTAATCCATCTGCGGCTGGCGCAGGAATTCCGGAAGCATAATCGCCTCGAGGAATCACTCGATTCTTACAAGAAGGCCGTAAACCTCATGCCTGAGTTACTGGGCTGGCGATTAGCGATGGCCCGAGCGCGTTTTGATGTCCTAGATTATGAAGGCGCGGATAGCGACGTTGCCTACGTGTTGCAGAAGATACCACCCGGCTCTCCGCTGGAGCTTCCTGCTGAAAGTCTCCGCACCGTCATTCATGGATTGTCCCAAGATCGCGGCCGCCGGTTTCAACCAGTTTTTTCTCAAGAAGGAATCACACCGGCCCAATTGAAAGAATGGGCCTTTATCCGTGCAGACGCATGGAGACTGTTCGTTGCAGGGCGATACCAGGAAGCCGAGCCCATATACAGAAAACTTCTGGCGCTCAACCCCAGGGACCCCAACGCCACCCACCAATTCGGGCTGACCTTGATGCAGGTTGGTAAATGTAAGGAAGCGCTAAGTATGTTCGGAAAGGTGTCCGATCTGGATCCAACCGACGAACTGTATGCGGATACCGTGTTTCGGATGGGTCAATGCCTCGTGGATCTGGAACAATGGGAAGAAGCGTTCGTCCATTTCCAAATACTCTATGACGAAGCCGTTGAAATTGAAGAGCACACGAAGAATGTTCAGCTTCCACCAGGAACGCGTGTGTTGGATAAACAGAAACTGGCCCGGTGGCTCGAGAAGGTACGCCCGCATGTTCCTGAAGCCGCGCAATTGTCAACTCATGGTACCGGAGGCAGCGGCTCACACAAAGACGGTTCTCGTCCCACAGTCCTGACGGAAGAAGAATATGCGAAAGTTCTCGAACGGGTAAAACCTCAGAAGCCTCTGGACACTGGGTCGTCACTGATGGGCAGAGACGCCGATTTCAGTTGGTTTCGCTATGTCATCCCCGCGAGCAAAGTGATGCGCGATGATTTTCCCACCGGTGACCATCAATTTATTCCGCTTAATCCGGGAGACAGCTTTCCGACAACACAGCAAGACATCTACTTGGTGTTTGGGCTGGTATCGGCTTCCTATGACGCGGTACCCCTTACGGCACAATGTTTTTTAGAGACCTCGGAGATGACCGAAAACCAAAATCCCTTAACTCAGGATCGGGTCATGATGTCCATGAACGACCAGTCTGCCTACTTTAGATTATCCCCTCCTAAAACCGGATGGACACCCGATCTGTATCGTTGTGGATTATTCGCAGGAGAACGGACATCCGCCGATACGCAAGTTGACGACGTCAGGTTCCGCATCATTCCATCGCCCCGGCCACCGCAGCAGAGCTCCTAAGAACGACAGAGCCGCGAGAGAAGATAGATCTTGGCGGCTATCCAGCATATCAGGATGCTGAAGAGTACATTGACCGTCAGAATGCTCATCACCCCAACCCTGTACATGTTCTCATAGAGCAGCTCGGCCCTTCCCGATAGGCGCAGGAACATGGGACGTCCGCGCGCGATGACTGCGTCAATGACAAGGAAACAACGGGAAGATTCCGGGGGAAAATTTACGGGGAAGGCGTGTCAGCTTTCACAAGGTCTGGCCGACAATTTCAGAGGACCTCGAAGGATACCTCTTTCATACTGAAATCCCCAGTCTTGTCGGCCACCACGATTCGCACACGATGCTTTCCCGGCGGAATCTTTGCTTCCTTCACTTGAATGCCGTCAGGCGTCACATAGGGCCGTATGCGATCCGTGATGTCGATCGGGATGAACTTGACCAATGTTACCTTCAACGTCGCCAGATCAATAGGCTCAGATCGAGGGGTGAAGCGGACCAGAACCTGGATCGGCATCGACCCGCGGCCACCGTTGAGAGGTTCCACAACATCAATGACGGGACCCAAACTTATATCTTCCCGTCCGACCTCTAAGGTTCCTCGCTTGGGCTCTGGTGCAGGAGCCATCGCAGCTTCTTCAGGGAGAATGAGCCAATCACCGGTTCCTGCGAGCCCCATGGGGGCCAAACAGACCAGACTCATCGTGCTGCCTATTACAATCACCCTCAAACGCCGCTTCAACACATGCATGTTCATGACTCTGTCTCCTTTTTGACAGACATCACGAGAGGTGACGCGCTTAGCCTGGATGCCGGGCGACGAGACCCAGCTGAATTATGGCACTCATGCGAACTCGACTCAAGTGAGAGAAAATGAAGCAGAACAAGTATGTCGCAGATACCGGACCCGAAGAAACAGTGCCGTCCGATTTGAGTTATCATTATTCTTTCGGCCAATAGTCTCTATGAAAATCCTTTAATCGTCCATCTTGCGCGAAGACCAGAGTCTTCCGCCAGCCTTGCGCACCGCCATACCCAGAAAACTCCCATGTCCATATATCCTCTCCCTCTTGGGATGTTACGCGCTTCGCCGGCTTGCCCCACTCGGTCAGGTAATAATCCTTCGTCTTCACCCCGATCTCTTGCCGCCTCTCTGCATCAAACGCTTCCCAGCGCTGTTCCAGGGTCATGAAGCATCCCGTCAACAGCAGCAGCATTGTCAGAATAACGCAGGACAGGTGGAATGGCCGTTCAGACAAAGGAGGATTCTTCTGTCTGAGCCATTCCATTCATGTCTCTGAGCTTGATTGTTCACTCAGCCAGGTTTCAAACGCGTGACGAAGCAGTTGCTTATACCGGGGTTCATATCCGGGAATGGATGAGTAGTCTCCCGATTCCAGCATCTTTCGAATGACGGTTTCAGAGTAGGAAGGCCTTCCATCTTTATGATCTTTATGCCACACAGCAAGACGTTCTTCAGACTCTCCATCACGTTGATCCGAAAATACGTACCAGTCGCAGTCAGAGGAAAATCGAAGATAGGCCATGGCAAAACGGTACTCCGACATTAAGGTGAGGTCAAGAATGAGCCTGGAGGTTAGCCACTCGTGGCTGGTGCGGGTCCCTCTCCCACCCTGGGACAAGGCTGGCAGGCAGCCACGCCGAGTGGTGACAGATAGGTGCGGCTTGGGGTTAGACGGCAGCAACTGGAGCAGAATTGCACAACATGCCGACATTTTTTATCAATGAGCAGACTGCCCGAGCCGATCATAGCCCTTCCGGATCGTTTAAGCCCACAATTTCACGTCAAAACCCCATAGATTTTAATCGCGGCATAAGGCTTGCTGAGGCGGAGGGATTGAGTATAGGGAACCTGAGAGATGGAGGAATCTCTTCAGGTTAACTCCAACTGATTTCCAAGGAGGGGAACCAATGAACATCGATGTGAAGCGACTCTTGGCTTTGGCCCTGATGGCAGGGATCATCGGGGGTTTCGGCACCGGGCTGGCGCTGGCGGACTCTGACGAGGCAGCATCATCCAACGCGCAGTCCATGCAGATGGATACTGCCCCAGGCCCAGCCTTTACCACCGTGGATGGGAAGATCAGCAAGATTGACGGGCCGGTGTACACGGTTCAAAGCGAATCCACAGGCTATCAGAACCTTGGCAGCACGAAGAACGTCAATGAAGTGAAGATCTATGTCAGCAAGGAGACCAAAAAACTCCACGGGGAAAAGAAAGTCGGAGATAAGATTCGGGCCGAGGTAACCCAAGGCGGCTTTGCCAACTCGATTCAGTAACGCCTTGCGGTCTTTTGAATGGGCGGTTTGCAGGGACCGCCCATTCGCGTTCTTAGACTAGCCCCCCTCAATTTTTATTCGCAACCACTGAACCATCACATCGATTATCCATGAGGGGAACGCCATCTTGGCATTGACCTACTTAGTGGGTCCAGATCTGTGCTGGAGTCGCTTCGAAGGGATAGACATGAATCATCCACCCACCGGCTTGGGGAACGAATCGCCCGCCGGCTTGCTGGCACTCTGACTCCGTGGCGATGGTTCCCTTGAACCCAAACTGTTTCCGGGTTATGCGACGTCCACTGCCGTCCGGCTGGAGACACAGATTCACGTGGGCATGCCACTGCGCAACGCTCAAAGGGATGCGATCGTTTAACTGATCTTCACTCATACCTCTCGGCCCCGTGTACATCGCCCCCTCGAGTTCATAACCTTCCCCGCTTTTCTTATACAACAGGGCAGTCGGCTCAGCCGGATCAAAGCGAACCCTGGCTAGAAATCGGCGTTGCTTATTCGCGAAATGGTAATGCTTCGGCGTTCGCTCAGGATGAAGCGGAATATACCCGTCGTTCATGGCCACCCGGTAATCCTTGTACTTTGCGAGTGCCTGCCGTAGAGACTGGACGATTTGATCGGCACGTTGGGCATCGCCTGGATTCGCTGGCCGCAGCGTTGTCCATCTCATGTGGGGCCCGGCATGTCGCTGATGAGGTATCATCGCTTCGACAGTACCCTCGGCATGGTCATGATGATCCATGTTCATACTCTGGGGAGTGGGATTTTCTTGCACTGATTCAACTATTTGAGTCGACTTCGCCCTGTCAATATGCCAAACCAGGCTCCCTAAGAAAGCCAGAACCATGCCCAGAACGACCCTGCCGCGGCGTGTTGAGCTTGGATTACCTTGGCCAGTCATACTTACCTTCTTTAAATGCTCCCCCGTGATCGCTTGGATCCTCTTCTAGCACAAGAAACGAGCTGACCTCGTACCCGTTGACAACCCAGGACCGTTTGCACGGCGTTTCCCATCAGCCACACGTTAACCACGAGCTGAGTGTTCGTCCCGTCGTTCCGCCGTCTAGAATTCTTGCCAGCCTTTCCCCGTTGCATACAGGAGCGCAGCTGCACTGGCCTGTACTCCGTACCGCGCCTCCGAAAGACGGACTTCCGCCGACAAGAGCGCCGTCGTCGCGGTCGTGACGTCCACTATCGATGCCAGCCCAAGCCGGTATCGTTCCTTCGCCAGCGTCAGAGCACTGCGTGCCGACTCAACTTCCCGTTCCTCGACTTTCACCTGCTGCTGTGCGGTCTGGAGGCTCAGATAGGTGTCGGTTACCTCGAGGGCCACCTGGTTCGACAGATCGACTTTCTTTTGTTCCGACTTATACTTTTGTTCGCGTGCCTGAGCAGTCTGATTCTTGATGAGAAACCCCGTAAACAGCGGAACGGACACCGTCGCCCCAGCACCCCACCAGAGGTTCGTCTGTCCCGGATGGGAACCCGCATATTGGTTAATCGGTGCGTCGCTGAAATGGATCACGCCGTACATGCCTAAGGCCGAGATGGTAGGGAAGTTGAGCGCCTCGGCTCCGCTGAGTTTTTCGTCGGCCTGACGGATCCGATCCGTTGTCCCTTGAAGCTCGGGACGATCTTCCATGGCTCGCTGGATCAGCATTTCGAGCGTGGCCGACGGCATAGCGCTGGCCGGCACCTCTTCCAACGTGTACTCTTCCGGCCCGCGCACCCCCATCGTGTTATTGAGGGTCGCAAAGGCTGCGCGCAGCTCGTTCTTCGCTTGCAGGAGCTGAACCTCGGCGTTCCGAAGTTCCACTGAGATGAGATCGAGATCCAGCTTGGATTTTAGCTGACGCTTGTACAGAAGTGCGATTTGATCCCGGATAATCCCGCGCTCGCGCACGGTCTCTTCCGCGATCTCAACCAAACGCTTCTCTCGTATGCAACGGATGTAAGCGTGCTGCACCCTGAGAATCACGAGGGCTTTGTTCGAGACGATGTCTTTTTCAGTTGCCTCCTGTCCGGCTCGCTCCGCCTCGATCCTGTGAGAGGTCTGGCCGAAGTCATAGAGCAGTTGATCCCCGCGAAAGCCGGCGCTCTCGACATAGGATGTCGGCTTGTTTTGCGCACCGGCAATATTGAAGGCGCTAAGGGGCCGAATCGTCCCGCCCGTTTGAATGGCGTAGGCATTGAGTTCGGGGTAATACTGCGCCTTCGCCTGCTCCGTGACTGCCTCAGCCGCCATAGCAGTTTCCTTTGCCTTCTTGAGCGTAGGGTGCTGCTCGAGTCCGATTTGAACCGCCGTCTTGTACCCAAGAAAGGCGCCCTTACTCGGCGGAACAGTACGTGAAGAGTCGGTCACCGGCTCGCCGGCAAGAGGCGATGACCCTTCCGCAGACCAGGTTCTGTCGGCACTCACCACAATGGTAGACGATCCCAGCCATAGGAACGCGAGCACGATCAGTTGGTAGCGGTCAGCGTGAAGTCTCGCGCTGCTGGACTGGCTCCGCTCAGTACCGACCATACTCCACTCCCGTGGCATAGGCGAGCGCGGCATCGCTTGCGCGAAAATCATATTGAGCGGTGGCCAGCCCGACTTCAGCGTTCAAGAGATCAGCTGTGGCAGTGACGACATCCAAAATGGAGCCTAAGCCAGCCTTGTATCTCTCTCGTGCCAGGGTGAGCGCCTCGCGCGCATGAGCGACTTTTTCTTCGGCCACTGTAATTTGCTCCTGCGCGGTGAGACGACTCAGGAAGGCCTGAGCGACTTGAAGAACAATATCGTTGGCGATCACGCGTGTGTCCGCTTCGACCCCTGCCTTGCGAGCCTCAGCTTCATTGATCTGCCCCTCAATTCGTCCGCCTGTGTACAGGGGAAACGCGCTCGTGCCGCCTGCTCCCCACCAGCCGAGTTTGGCTCCAGGATTGCTGACTGCTTGGCCGCTCGACTCCTCCTCTCGACTCCACCATGTGTAACCAGCCGTGCCGATGGCTGTGATGTTTCCGAAGTTCAACGCCTTGGCAGCCTTCAACGCTTCCTCAGCCGCTTGAATGCGATCTTTGCTTCCTAAGAGTTCCGGTCTCTTTGACAGGGCTTCAGGCAACAGTGAATCGATCGCAGGGGCGGGCGTGATCGACAGGGTGCCGATTTCCAAGTCATATTCGGCCCCGGGCTGGAGCCCCATTGCGTTGTTCAGGGCTGCGAAGGCCGCTTTCAAATCATTCTCAGCCTTGATCAGCGCAAGTTCTGCTCGATCGGCCTCGACCGACGCAAAGTCAAGATCGAGCTTGGAACGGAGCTGGTGCTGGTAGAAAGTGGCCGCTTGGTCGCGGATCAGCGTACGCTCTTTAAATACCTCGCGCGCGATATCCACTAACCGCCGTTGTTTCAGGCAATTCAGATACGACTGTTCGACGTTGAGGATGGTCAGCGCCTTGCTGGTGAGGACGGCCTTTTCAGCCGAGGAGGTAAAGGCCTTTTGCGCAAGAATCTGATGCGCCGTGCGGCCGAAATCTGTGATCAATAGGTCGACGCGTATGCCCGGCGTCGTGAGGTAATTGGTCGGCTTTGGGAGAGAGCCGGAGATGCCTAGATTGGCGAGGACTCTCGTATTGCCGCCGGTACTGGCATAGATTCCCGTGACTTGCGGATAATTGACCGATTCGATCTGCTTCACGACCGCTTGGGACTCGAGGACTTCGTGCTGAGCGATCTTGATGCGAGGTTGCTTCTCCAGCGCGAGATGGATGGCTCCGTCCCATGACAACGGCGACCTCTTGGATGATGCGGCGGGCAACTCGACCCGATCGGCTGCCTGGAGCCGTTCAGCCATGATGGCAGAACCCACCATGGCGATGGCCAACATCCATTTAATAGCGCTGGTAGTCTTGTCCTGTGGCATAGGCCACCACTGCCTCGCTGGTTTTGTAAATGTACCGAGCTTCGGTGAGACGCGACTCGGCTTCAAATAGCACCGCTGTGGCGCGGATCACTTCTATGATGGGATTCAATCCCAACCGGTACCGTTCTTCAGCCAGGGTCAGTGCTTCTTTCGCGAAGGCCACTCGATCCAGCTCGAGTGCAATTTGTCCCGCGTTCGTGACCAAAGCGAGATAGGCACGAACGATCTGCAAGACAACTTCGTTCGCGAGATTCTCAAACTCTTGCTCCGTTTCCCCTCTCCGATGACCAGCTTCCTTCACCTGGTTCTGAATCCGAAAACCCGTGAAGATGGGGAACTTGGCCGTGGCGCCGCCACCCCAAAGCGGCGCCACCTCGTTGTCATGGAGGCCGTTATCATGCACATCCCAGTACTTCGTCGCTCCGATGGTTCCGACCGCGGTGACTGACCCGAAGTTCAAGGCCTTCGCGGCTTTAAGTAACTCTTCGCTCGCCACCACGCGATCTCGATTACCAAGCAACTCCGGTCGATCCTTGAGGCCCGCTTCCAGCAGAGACTTCGGATCCGGCTCCTCGGAGACGGCCACGGACAATTTTTCTAATTCGTAGTGACCCGGCCCTTCGACGCCCATCGCGTTGTTCAAGCCGGCAAAGGCTTGCTTCAAGTCGTTCTGCGCTCTGATCAACGCGAGTTCGGCATTGGACACTTCGACCAACACCAAATCCAGATCCACCTTCGACTTCAGCTGGTTCTTGTAGAGAGCTTGGACCAGATCTCGAATCACCATCCGCCGCTTGACCGTTTCCGAGGCGATAGTGATGAGGCTTTGTTGCAGCAGACAATTCAAGTAGGCCTTCTGCACGCTCAAGATCACGAAGGCCTTGTTCGTGAGAATATCTTTCTCACTCGCGGCTTCATTGGCTTTGTTGGCAAGGAGACGATGAGCCGTATAGCCGAAATCCGTGATCAATTGGTTCAGCAGCAGCCCCCCGGTCAGCATATTCTGGTTGTGCTTAGCGAGGGCGCCGCCAGGGTCGAATCCATGCCCGCCGCGATCATGGACGATCTTGCCGTCAGCCGTCACGATGCGGAGCGAACCGCTGCTCTCCGCGATCGAAGCTTCTAACCAGGGATACAGTTCGCCTTGAGTCTGCTGGGACAGAGCCTTTGCGACCATGGACGCAGAACGTGATCGCTCGATCAGAGGATGCTGCGCCAATCCGATGCGGATGGCTTCTTGACGTGTCAACAAGGAGCCGGGAGGCCTCGTATGGGGACGAAGCGGAGCTGCGTCGCCTCGATCGTTCGAATCGCTCGGCTGCGCCGAAGACAAGCCGAACGGGAAGGTGACCAGCGCCAATGCGAAGATCATGGGGACGATTTGACGCATCAATCCTTTGCGCCTCGCATCCGAATGCGAGGCCCGTGTAATGGCTTAAGAGTGATTTAAAGCTTCTGGCGAGCCGGCTTCCCGACCGGAAGGTTGTATGCCGAGGCTTTCACCGCCTGCCCGTCTGTGAGCCCGCCCTTTCCCACCACGACGATTTCTTCCTCTCCAGTGAGGCCATCAACCACCTCCAGCCACAAACCGTCATCGATGCCGGTCTTGATGGGAACGAGACGGACCTGACCTTGATCAAGAACAAAGACCGACTTCGCGCTTCCGTTCTGTGTCGTCACCACAGCGGCTGGTGGAATCACGAGCGCATTCGGATGCTGCTGGAGGTGCAGCGCGACGTTCACGAACATGCCAGGCTGGAGTTTGTGGTCCTTGTTCGGCAGGTCGATCTCAACCAGGAGAGTGCGGGTCGCAGGGTCAAGCGCTTCGGTGGTCCTGGTAATGACAGCGTTGAATTCTTGTCCGGGCAACTCGCGGGAGATCAGCGTCGCGGACACGCCTGGCTTGGCCAGTAACGCCGATTCCTGAGGCACGTTCACGTAGATGCGGAGCGTCTCGATATCCATGAGGGTGAACAACGGCACGGCCTGCGTGGCCGAGCCGGTCGCCGCCTGAATCAGCGCACCAGGGTCCGCGAAACGGGCTGTGATGACGCCATCGAACGGCGCATATACTTTCGTATATTCGAGCAAGGTGCGACGGTTGTCACGGAGATGCTTGGCAGCCTCGGCGGCGGCTTGAGCGACATCCACGTCCTGTCTGGCGATCACATCCGGATTCTCTTTCCACACCCCATATAGACGGTCAGCAGTAATCTTCCTGATCTTGTAATCCGCCTCAGCCTGACGGTATTGATCTTCAACTTCCGGCGCATCAATTATCCCCAGCAATTGCCCCTTTTTAACCACGTCCCCTTTGTCGAACCCAATCCATTTCAAGTAACCGGACACTTTTCCATACAGAGTTGCCTGATACCAAGGAGAAATGTTCGCCGGCAACGTCAGGGTCTGGCTAATATCGCTTCGTTCGACTTTCAAGACTTGGACCTGCGGCGCACCGGCAGACGTTTGAGCCGACTCTCGACCTGTATCCGGCGAGGAGACTGTTGGTTGCTGGCCCTGGATGATGATGAAGGCCACCGCGAGAAGGAAGAGCACTCCAGCAACCGTTAGGGTGATTTTGATTCGAGCCGTCGGTGTCATATGTGCCAAGGAGTCACTCCGTTCGAGAGTATAGTCCAATTCCATTGCTCCTCCAAATCAGTAGACCTTTCCTTCCGCTTCGGCCAGCTTGGCTGCCGAGCGGCGACGGACGATTACGTGTAGAACCGGGATGAAGAGTAACGTCATGAAAGTCGACACGGTTAGTCCCCCGATCACTGCCCGGGCCAAGGGCACGTTGGCTTCGCTTCCTTCTCCAATCCCTAACGCCATCGGCGCCAACCCAAGAACGGTGGCCAGTGAGGTCATGAGGATCGGACGAATGCGGAGCCTCCCCGCTTCGACGACGGCTTCTTCGAGCGGCATTCCTTCACGCAACCGATTGTTGGCAAAATCGACGAGCAGCACGCTGTTCGACACGACGATCCCGATCATCATGAGCGTCCCGATCAGAGATTCGACGTTCACGGACGTATCGGTCAGGAGAAGCATCCAGATCACCCCGATGAAGCCCAGCGGTACCGCGAACATGATGACGAAGGGATCGAGCCAGGATCGAAACAGTCCGACCATCACGAGATAGATGAACACCATCGCGAGAGGAAGGGTACTGGAGAAACCAATAAGCGCGGTACGCATGCTCTCGAACTCACCCATGAAGGCTACCCGCACATCCTCTGGCACACTTACCTTCGCGAGCTCGCCTTGGATCTTTGCAGCAATGTGGCCCAGATCATTGTCCTTCACACTCACCAACACGTCCATCGTCCTGAGCAGACTATAGTGGTCCACGGTTTCAGGGCCGGTTTTTCGAACGACATCCACGAGGTCCCGTAGAAGAACAGGAGGCTTTGCTCCGTCAGTGCCGGCTCCTGGCAGTCGAGGCTGTTCGGGAAAAGGGGTCTGCCCAAGTACCAATGAGCTGCCTCTCAGTCCCGCTCCCCCGATGCTGGCCGCTGCTGGCTGCTCAACATGGATACCAATCAACGGCATGTTCAGAAAATCTTCAAACTCCACGAGGATCTGTTCCGGGAACTGCGTGACCACGAAATAGGCATTATTCGTTTTGGGATCGATCCAATAGCCGGGATTGAGGGTCAGGTTTGACGCGAGGCCGGTAATGAGATCAGTGACGATCTGCTGTTCGTTGAGGCCAACGTAGGAGGCCTTCGCCCGATTGATGTCCAGGTGAATTTCCGGGTAGTCTATCCCTTGGCGGACCTGCACATCCGCGGTTCCCGGCACTCGGGCAGCCGCTTCTTTGATCTGCCCGGCGACTTGGGCGATTTCATTTATATCGATACCACTCACTTTGATGTCGATAGGAGCCGGCAGGCCGAAGTTGATCACATCACTGACGATCCCACCGGTCTGAAAGGAGAACTTCAGACCTGGCATCTCACGGTAAAGAGTCTCTCGCAATCGCGCGACGATATCCGGTGTCCGCGCCTTATGGTCGCGGACAAGGGTGACTAGGATGAACGCCTGGTGCGGGCCATTTACCGGCGAGTACAGAACCATCCATCCCTGCGGAAGTCCGATGTTCGAGACGATCTGGTCTACGTCCGATTTGGGAATCTCTTGTCTGATCAGATCCTCGATCTTCGCGATGATGGCCTCGGTTTTTTCGATTCGGGTTCCCTCGGGCGCCGACACGTTCAGAATGAAGGATCCTGCGTCCACCTTGGGGAAAAACTCGGTTGCCATGTTAGGGGCCATGAAGACGGAGCCGACGAAGGTGAGCGTGACAACGATGACGACCACAGCCTTGTGGGCCAGGCACCAACGGAGAACCAGGACATACCAATCAACGAATGGGTCGAACAGACTGAGCCGGTTCCACCACGCGACAAAGCCGCTTTGAGGGGGCGGAGCGTGCCCGTGGCTGCCGTGCCCTTGCCTGAAGAGCCATGCGATCGTAACCGGCGCGACCGTCAGCGCAACGAAATATGAGGCCATCATCGCGTAAGCGACCGTGAGCGCCAGCGGGACGAACAAGAATTTAATGATGCCCGTGAAGAAGGCAATTGGGAGAAAGACCAGGAAGACTGTGATCGTAATCACCAGCATTGGCATTGCCACCTCAGTCACCGCGTCACCTGCCGCATCCTTGGCCGACTTGCCCATGTCCATATGTCGGTGGGTATTCTCCACAACCACGATCGCATCATCCACGAGACGACCGACGGCCAGAGCCAGGCCACCCAGCGTCATGATGTTGATCGTATGTCCGGTGAAAAACAAACCGATGAAGGCGGCCGTCACCGACAGGGGAATGGCCAAGGCGATGATGAGCGTGTAACGGAGGCTGCCCAAGAACAACAAGACCATCAGACAGGCGAGCCCGCCGCCGAGGAGGCCTTCATGCTCGAGCGTTTGAATGGATTGGCGGATATAGATGGATTGATCGAACAACAGCTTGACCACGATGTCTTTGGGGATGCCGACGAGTTTCGGCAAAGCCTCTTTGATCCCGTCGACGACCCGCAGGGTGTTGGCGCCGGCCTGTTTCATGATCGGGAGATAGACTGCCCTGTGCCCATTGATCCGAACGATGTTGGTCTGGATCATCGTGGAATCGACCGCTTTGCCCACATCTCGGAGGAAGACCGGCACTCCGTTGACCAGCTTGAGCGGGATCTCGTTCATCTGATCCACGATCTTGATCATGCTGTTCGTATAGACGTTATAGTCGAAATCTCCGATCTTCACGTCACCGGCCGGCAACAGAACACTTTGGGCGTTGACCGCATTCACGATATCGTGCGTTGAGACACCGCGGGCGAGCATCCGTTCAGGATCAAGAAAGACCGTCACTTGCCGCACAGTCCCACCGAATGTCGTCGGATACATGATCCCTGGCACATTGCCGAACTGCGGTCGCACGTTGAAATAGGCGATGTCGCGAACCTCCTTTTCGCCCATCGTCTCGCTGCTCGTCGTCTGGACCGCGATCGGCAAGCTGGCCGCTCCAAACTTGATGATGATGGGCGGAAAGACTCCCTGCGGCAGATACCGCAGATTCGAATAGGTGAGGCTCGTGATCTCAGCCACCGCCGCATTGACGTCGTACGACGGTTGAAAATAGATTTTGATGAGACTGACTCCAGACAGCGACCGTGATTCGATGTGCTCGATGTATGAGGCTTGGAGAAAGGCCTGCTCCAAGCGGAGGGTAATCGCACCTTCAACTTCCGATGGCCCCATACCTTTATAGAACGTCGCCACGGCGACAACCGGCAGATTGATCTCCGGGAAGATGTCCACGACCATGTTCTGGTAGGACACGACTCCGAGAATCACGACGATGAGGCTAATCGCTGCGGCTGCAAAGGGATTCTTGAGTGCGGCGTGGGTCAGCATCGGGTTTCCACGGGATTAGGTATCACGTTCCAAGTGGTCCAAAATCGACACATCACTGCAACGCATTGCACCAGTTCATCGAAGGTTCCTGGCTTCACGACATAGCCATTGGCACCGTAGGCATAACCGGCCGTCATGTCGCACGACGCCTCCGAAGTCGTGAAGACTACGACTGGAATCGAAGCAAGGCGATGATGGGTTCGAAGTCGAACCAGGAACTGGTCGCCGCGCGTTTTTTCTAACTGCCAATCGAGCAGGATCAGAGAGGGCAGCGACTCGTACACGGTACGATTAGCCAGGAAATGCATCGCTGCTTCGGGGTCATGTTCGGTATAGAGCTGGATGTCCAGTCTGGCTTGGGCCAGCGCCTGGCGGAACAACTCACACTCGCCGGGGCTGTCGTCGATTAATAAAACGGATGCAAGGTTCCGCATAATGCAATCCTTCAGAGGAATCCGGAGAGGAATATCAGCAGGGAATGTGCCGGACTCCAAGAGGTAGAGCATCAGGATATAATAGTGGACGACTAACAATAACTTATAAAATGAATCTGAAGGGATTGATGAAGGCCAATTGAGAGAGGATTGGGGAGAAGTTCCACAGAATCGTGGACTTTTTCCAGAGAGTTAGGAGCGTGGCCTAGTGGTCTTCCATACCAAGCTGGCGGAGGAACAGGTCAAGACGGCGCAAGGGGCTCTGCAGCCGGAAGAGCCACGCTAGAAGCTTGGCCTCCGCACCCCGGTTGGAAGTGACGCAAGCGGAGGTCGCTTTCACGGCTGCACAGACCTGATTGCTGGAGGCTTAATAATATGACTACAAGATAGCGGAGGTAACGCTGGCCTACACCACTGGCGGACAGGTTCGAATGGAGATGGACTCAACGGTCCGCTAACGTGAAGACGTAGTTGCGACCGGTCCTGGTTGGAGTTTCGCGAGATCGATGACAAGTTCATCGGTGGTATTTGCCAGCAGTGTGTCCCAGAGACTATGCCGATAATGCACGACGGCCTCGGAAGGCTGAAAAAAGAGATCAAACTCCTTCGGAGCCGTCGGCCGCATCGGATAGCGACGGTCATAGATCATGCCGTACGTTGGGATCCCGTAGATAATCTGCCAGTTCCCTAGAATGAAATGTAGTTCGGTGCCGTGGAAGTATAACCCCCCCGAGGTAATCACACGCTTGACGGAGGTTTGTGGCTGACTCAGATAGAACGTCACCCGTTCGTTGTCTCTGGCCTCCGCCAACGCTTGGGCGATATGCTGTGAGAGCAGCCTGATTTCATCAGGAGAAAACACCGGCTCGAACGGAGCCTCACCCTGTATCCACTTCTGCAGCCAGATCCGATGCTCTTGCACCCGTATGCCGTCGAGCAGGCGGGCGACTTCATCGGCCGTGATGACCTTGGGATGATTATGCGCGGTCGGCGGCCACTCGGGCAACACCAGGTCATCCAGTTCAAGCCGAACAAAGTTGACGGGATCCTCGTAGACGGAACGGTAGGGCACGTGAGGGATCGCGCAGCCAAGCAAACCCGGCAGGAAATAAAAAATAAGAAGTGTGGCGACTCGGCTCAGCTCTTCCCTATTCTTTATGCTTTTCACCTCTGACACCTGGCTCTTCACCCCTCACTAATCGTGACTGTCATCTCAACTCGTTCCAACGGGTTGTCGCGGCCATCGCGCCTCAGATTCACGACCTTGTCGGCGACGTCCATCCCATTGACCACTTCACCGAACACGGTGTACTTCCAGTCGAGGGAATTCGCGTCGGCGACACAGATAAAAAACTGCGAGCCCGCGCTATCTGGGTCGTTCGAACGAGCCATGGATAAAATACCGCGTTTGTGCGGCTTGCTGTTGAATTCGGCTTTGACCTTGTAACCCGGTCCACCCATACCGTGCATGCTTCGATCGGGATTTTTGCTGTTAGGATCGCCGCCCTGAATCATGAACCCCGGAATCACGCGATGAAACGTGGTCCCGTTATAAAATCCTTTCTTGGCCAGGTCCACGAAGTTCTTCACATGACCCGGCGCGACGTCAGGATAGAACCGGAGCACGATGTCGCCGAGAGACTGTCCCTTGCTCGTCACCGTAATCGTCGCACGCAGTTTGTCACTGACTTCTGCCATACTCCGTATCCTTTCTTTGGTTACCGGAACAAGAAGGGCGGCGGAGCCATCCCTCCTTCCAAACCTTGGTTAATAGGGCTCCATGTCTGCCCGTCGTCGTCGCTGCGAAAAGCACCCGCATTGGTCCCGACGTAGAGAGCGCCGCTTCCGGACTCAATCAGCACCTGCGTCGCCATGCTGGTTAGTCCTTTGTTCAGCGGAATCCACTGACGTCCTGTATCGGTCGTTTTGAAGATTCCCTGGCCGGTCGCCACGAAGAGTCCGCGGCTGTTGAACACGATCCCCCGAATCGAGTCGTTCGGTAGTGCGCGGCTGATCGACCGCCAGGTCACGCCGCCATCTATGCTGCGAAAAACTCCGCCATCGAAGGTTCCGGCGTAGATCCCTCCTTCAGGATCAATGATCAGCACTCGAATGAAGTTTTCGACCATCCCTTCATGATCTTTCAACCCGTGCTCCATCCTGGTCCATCCAGCAGAATGAGCCTTGAAACGCAAGACACCCTTCCCGGACGTTCCCGCAAAGAGTGTACCATCCGATGATTTTGCCAACGTGTGCACGAGGATGTCGTCTAGACCGCTGGTCACCACCGACCAATGGTCGCCGCCATGATCCAGGCGGTAGGCTCCGTTCGCTGTCCCGGCATAAAGGTTATCCCCACTTGCGAGGAGAGCTTTGATTTCATGCCGCTTGAGCCCCTCGTTGACAGCCTGCCACGTTTTGCCCTGGTCACGAGAACGAAAGACGCCGCCACGAAATGTTCCCGCATAGACGGTCCCGTCTTGTGTCGTCGTCATGCAGAGAATGAAAGGATCGGTGACACCCTGACCGGATTTCGTCCAGGTCGCACCACGGTCCTCGCTGCGAAAGATACCGTGTCCGAACGAGCCGGCATAAACGTGATTCTTGCCGGATGCCGTCAGCGCTTGAATGCTGGCCGCCTGTTGGTCCAACGGTGAACCGGTCGCATCGGTCTGAGCCACCGGCACAGACGGTGTATTCACCTCAGCCAGAACACTCGGGCAACAGAAGACCATGAGTGCAAGAGCGACACGTGCCATTATATGGTTGTTCAACCGCATGGCTATGGTTACCGCACGCGGTGCCCAGCCGTGCCCATCGGCAGATCTGGATCGAGGGGGAGGCTCACAGCCTGACCGGAATATCGGCCGAACAACCTGGCTCCGAGAATGCCCACTTCATACAGCAGCATCAGTGGCACGGCCATCAGCAGCATCGTAAAGAGCGTGGCATCTGGGGTCACGATGGCGGAGAGAATCAGCGCACCAAGGATGGCGTGCCGACGATACTTGGCGAGACTCTGGGCGGACACTACGCCGAGCCGTGCGAGTAACGTGAGCGCCAGCGGCAACTCGAAAGCGCAACCGAAAATCAGCAGGAACTTTACGTTGAAATCGATGTACGTTCCCACCGAAAGTTGCGGTGTGATGTCGCGATCCATCCCGAAACTGACGAAGAAATCGATTACTAGTGGAAGGATAACGAGATTGCAAAAGATGAGGCCGAGGGCGAACAGCCCTCCTGCCAATGCGAAGAGCGGGATGCTCCAGCGCTGCTCACGAGGAAGCAGCGCTGGAGCAATGAATTTCCAGAACTGGTAGAAAACGACGGGCAAACTGCATACAACCGCTGCCAGAAACGAAACTTTGATCGAGGCGAACAGCGCTTCCGTCGGCCCGTAAAAGACCAGCTGGTTGGGAAACGGCCGATTCAACCAGGCGATCATGTCGGCGGAAAACGCGAAGGCCCCCATCAACGCGACGAGAATCGTGGCCCCGATGATAATCAGCCGCCGCTTGACGGTTTGGATATGTGCGGCCAAAGGGTTGACGATCTGTGCCATATAATATGTCTCGGCAGCCCGCCATGCCCGTCTCCATGATACTAGGGCTTAGTGGGCTGTCGCGTGTAAATCGTGATCGCGGTAGCTTCGAATGAGCTCCGCCATTTTATCTTTTTTCAGCAGCTTTTCTTTCTGCAACTGCTTCTTCTGCAGCTCTTCAGCGGGCGTGAGGACATGGTGCCTTTGCAGCTCGTTGAGTTCGTGGTCCAGCCGATGGTGGGACTCTTCCAGTGCACGAAATTCGTGGCTGGACTGGCGTAGCCGTTCCGCAATCGCATCGTCCGTCAGCATATCGCACCTCCTGGTGTAGGTTAGTTATGCATGCCTGACACGACTGTCTGCCTGACTCCCGGATGTTTGCAGCCACTGGGGCTGCACCACAATGGGTTCCAGTTCCATCAAAACCGCATCTTCGCTGGGATTAGTGTAATATGAAGGACGAGTGGCAATCCGGTGAAACCCGAGGCGTTGGTAGAGCGTCTGTGCCGCGATATTGGAAGCTCGAACTTCAAGCACGGCACGGACCGCACCTTGATTGACTCCCGTTTGCAAGGCGTGGATCACCAAGGTCCTCGCCAAGCCTTGCCGGCGCACTGAACTCAGCACCGCCAGATTCATCAAGCGAACTTCCTCGAAGACGATCCAATAACACAGGTACCCGACGACCGCCGTCGAATCGGTGCCCGGCATGTCGCTCTGTTTCGCCAGGAGAAAATGGGCGAACCGATTGCCGGTTAACTCCGCCTCCAGCATTTTGCGCGTCCAGGGGGCTGAGAAGCAAGCCTCTTCGATATGTAGGATATCAGATAAGGCTTCGAGGGTCGCGGGTTCAATCGTAAAGGATCCTTTCACGTTTTGTTCCCTCTGGTCCTGATCCGCCGCTCAGACTCGCCGACACGTATTCTGGCCATTCTGGCCCCCAGTTTCTTGGCCACCCGTTCCTGACGGCGCGCAACGGGGGATACACCTCCCGATTGCTCGTACTTCAGCTCAGCCTCGGATTGCTGGATATATAAAGGACTTATCCCCAATCCCGCCACATCCCCGCTTCGCAAGCGGGCCATCCCGGCCAACCCGACACTCACCGCTGACGGTTTCATCGCATGAGCCGGTGCCGCCGTTAGTTTTACCGACCTTGCAAGGCTATTCCTGATAGCCGCCTCCTGAACCTCCCACCCTTGCCCCATCATCACGGTGGGCCCTGCCAGCATTCCCGCGAGTGTGGATGGCGGACCCACTTGTTCCGGAATTACCCGCTCGATCAGGTTATCGGTCACCCATCGAAACACGGCCCAATACACTTCGTCTCGACGACTGCTGAGGACAGGACACAGTGGTGTCGAGGCGCCGCGGAGATTCCACGCCAGTCCTTCCAATGTTGGTACAACCGCCAAGGGAAGTCCGGTGATCGTACGAAATCCCAGCATAGTCGCCAATCCCACCCGTAACCCTGTGAACGACCCGGGGCCGATCGATACAACAAGGCCCTCAAGCTGCTTCAGTGACAGGCCGGACTCGGCGAACAGTTCGTCAATCGCAGGAAGCAAGAGCTTGGAGTGGGACCTGCCGGCATCCTGATCGCGTCGTGCCACAACCCGCTGATCATCCAGAATCGCGACGCTTTGCCACGGGGTTGCCGTGTCAACGGCAAGAATTTTCATTGTGCTATACCTGACCCAAGTCGCCGGCCTTCAGCGGCTGGTTCGGGACAATCTCGTGAAAAGTCAGTTGGACACTCCCCCGCCCTTTTCCGTCCTCCAACGAAATCTTGAAGGGTCTGAGCAACCGCGTATCATCAGCCGCGGGCGTGCCTGTCGCACCACCGATGGGACGGAAGTCATCATACTGAATGGTCGCCTCCACCTCGCCTGAGGCAGTGAGTCGATCCTCCTGTACCACCAGCAACGTGCGTCGATCGAACCAGAGCCGCCGTTGCACCGCCCGTTCTTCCTGTGAGCCGTTATGGATCGGCACCAACACATCGAGTCGGTACCGATCTCCGTCTTCTGTGAGAGTGACGGTCTCACCTTGAGCAATCGCACCAGTCCCGACCACGCCGCCCATCGCCCACACACTCAATTGAAACGGCCGCGCCAGCTTGCCCATCTCGCTCATGTCGGACCGACTGCCCGTTAGAACACGCCCCATCGTCGGTAATCGCAGCTTATATTGATCATCAGCCTGGACAAATTCAAAGAGTTCGCCGCCGATCGGGGTGAAGCCTCGCAGCCGCATCGCATCCGGCCGCTGGTAATACACCGTTCCTTCCACACGAGAGGCAATCGGAATAATCCCGCCGCGGACTTTCGCGCTGAAGAGCCCCTTCATCGTCTGGATCGCTGCTTCCCGCTGTCGCAGCAACGCAGTCAACTCCTCAACCGTCGCCTGTTTGAGCTGAACACCCTCAGGAGGACGGACTTCGGCACAGCCGGAGAAGAGAAACGTGGTCGAGACCGCAAGCAAGACCACGGCGGTCAGCCACTGTTTAGACAAGCGCGACCTCCAGTGCTTCACCCACTTCATGGATCCCGATCAGCTCGATTCCATCCATGGCATCCAGTTTCGCCAGATTCCGCTCGGGCAAGAGACACCGTTTGAATCCCATCTTCGCCGCCTCCTTGATCCTAAGCTCCGCTTGACTGATGGCACGGACTTCTCCGCCCAGTCCGACTTCGCCCAGCACCAGCAAACTCGGCTCGATGGGGACTTCCCGCAAACTCGATGTGACGGCAGCGACAATTCCGAGATCGATCGCCGGCTCATCGATCCGCATCCCGCCCACGACATTCACGTAGACATCCTGTCCCGACAGATGCAGTCCGAGCCGCTTTTCCATGACCGCGAGAAGCAACGAAACACGATTGAGCTCCACCCCGTTGGCCATACGCTTCGGCATCGCATAGCTGGTCGACGACACCAGGGCCTGCAATTCCACCAATATCGGCCGCGTTCCCTCCAGGCTCGACACCACGACCGACCCAGTGCTGCGATGTGACCGTTCAGCCAAGAACAACTCGGAGGGATTGCTCACCTCCTCCAACCCGGAATCCTTCATCTCGAACACGCCAATCTCGTTGGTCGACCCGAAGCGGTTCTTGACGGCTCGAAGGATTCGGTAGCTATGACCCCTGTCCCCTTCAAAGTATAAGACCGTGTCGACGATATGTTCGAGCAATCGAGGCCCGGCAATCGCTCCTTCCTTCGTGACATGGCCAATGATGAATACCGGCACACCGGCACGCTTGGCCAACCACATAAGCTGGCCCGCGACTTCCTGCACTTGGCTGATGCTGCCGGGGGCAGACGTCATCTGTTCGGTGTAGACGGTTTGAATCGAGTCGACGACGAGCGCCGCCGGTTGAATCTCCTGCACCGCTTTGAGGATCTGTTCGAGCGACGTTTCAGCGAGAATCAGAAGACTCGGATGCTCGATTCCGAGTCGCTGCCCGCGCATCTTGATCTGTCGCGGCGACTCTTCACCGGAGACATAGAGAACTTGCTCGCGCTTGCCCGCCAATCGAGGAAGGGCCTGTAAGAGGAGTGTCGTCTTTCCGATGCCGGGATCGCCGCCGATCAAAATGACTGCGCCGGGGATCACTCCACCGCCGAGTACGCGGTCGAACTCGCCGATCTGGGTGAGCCGCCTCGGCTCTCCGACAATTTCAATGTCGGCGATGGGCGTGGCTATGGCAGGGGCGATCTTGACGGATGCAGGACGACCCTTGCCAGTCGCCGCCTGCCGTTCCTCCTTCATCGTATTCCAGCCGCCACAATCAGGACAGCGGCCGAGCCACCGAGGCGATTGATACCCGCAGGTTTGGCAGGAAAAACTCGTCTTCGCCTTCATTAGCCGAATGCCTTGGGATGACAAGGGGAATGACGCTCTATAATAAAGGAAAGCGGAACGATGTGGAAAGGGCCTACCTCATGAATGAATCTATAGAAGCCACTGCCTTTGTCCTTAGGTTGTCCATCATTCTTGGAGGAGTCTCTACGTGACTGATGACACTATTTCTCCTTGCAAGAATGAGAGGAAAACCCGTTCATAAGGTCTTGAACAAAACAAGTTCGTTAGATCCTTCGGCTCGCATCATTTTTCCCCTCGCCTTTATCCTAGCACTTGTTGTGGTCTTTCTGTATGCGTTCAGAAATTAGACGGCACAAATAGATGAGTCCTGCTGCAGCCCCCTAATTACCTTGCAAATCAGCATCAATGGAACGGATGCGCAATGAAGTTCACACCATTGGATATCTGGATATCCCATTTTCCCCCACCATGTCGTGCGCAAATGGCCCGGGTAATCGGATGACCGGATTGCCCTTCACTGCGCGCGTCCAACGAGCACTACCCTTAATGTAAAAATGCGATCCACTTTGCGTGTCGCGTTGCGCGAGCACGAAGGGCAATCCGCCGCTCGCTATAATTTCTTGCGTACTTCCTTCCAATCTTTCGCCACCTTCGCCTTGCGCGGCACTTCGCCTTTGGACGGTTCTGGCACAATCACCGCCTCGAGGCGACGTTGAAGAAACGCTTCCGCAAAGGCTTTCGATCGACCGATACCGACTTTGAGCGTTTTCCAGCCGGCGGTGTGGAGTTCGTCTAATCGGGTGCCCACTGCATCAGAATCGCCTGGCAGAGCAAGAATATGACCAGGGGGAAACTTGTGCGTTTTCAACCATGCTCGAACCAACTCATTTGTGGAGAACCCACCCGAGTGATCGCCCTCCGTTGTCACCATGTAGATGACATTATAATAGAACTGTGTCAGCTTCCTCAGCTCGTCGGCAGCATCCGGTATCGGATCCCTTTCCGCTCTCTTCCCGAACGGAAGGGTCGGTACAGGGGAGGACGCAGGCTCTTCTTCCATTAATGCCGCGAGTTCCACGGCGAGGATCGGCCTCCGACGTTCCCAGACTGAAACGTTCGCCGTTGCTTCCGCAGGTCCGATTCTCGGACTGTCGGCAACACGCACGGTGATCGTTGCCATGCCGCGTGTTTTGGGGGTGAACTGGAACACGGCACGTCCGTCACCTCCTGTCATCGCTCTCGCGACAATCTCCCCGTTCTGCAAGAGTTCGAGCGGTTCTCCTCCCAACCCTGCATCACCCAACAAGCCTTTTCGAGCGAGCTTGGCTTCGATGGCAACCGGTTGGTTGAGGCCGGTCAACGCATCTTTGACGAGCAACGTGCCGGCCACCTTATCGGCTGACCAGACAACAACACCCTCTGGAGCAAGCAACAATAGCACGACCACCCACCAGGCTCGGATGGTCGGTCGTGCTCCTCGCACCCATGCACTCATATAATATTGAAATCAACTGACTGGATTGGCAAACGGCCTGTCGTAACTAGGCTTTGAGCGCATCCAATACTTCTTTCGTGTGGCCGTCCACTTTGACCTTACGGAAGATCGCCTTCAACTGCCCCGATGCATCGATCACAAACGTGCTGCGTTCGAGGCCCCAATAGGTTCGCCCATACATATTCTTGAGCTTATAGACGCCGTAGGCTTTAGAGGCTGCGGCTTCTTCATCGCTCAACAATGTGAACGGCAACTTGAACTTGGCGATGAACTTCTGGTGGGAGACTTTCCCGTCCATGCTCACACCGAGCACCACCGCTCCGGCTTTCTTCAACGTCGCCTCCCCGTCACGAAAACTACAGGCTTCTTTGGTACAGCCCGGAGTGTCATCCTTCGGATAGAAATAGAGGACGACCTGCTTGCCCTTGAAATCCTTCAGGCTGACCGTCTTTCCCGATTGATCGGGCAAGGAGACATCAGGGGCTGTGTCTCCGATTACAAGTTCGCGTGCCATTACCCAGTCCTTCCGTTTGCAATCCTCACCGAGGCCCCATGGTCGGCCTTCCAGTTGCGTAGGGCCGTTCCTTCTGCGTTTTCGGCGCCTGCACATTGCCATACGGGGACAAGGCGGGAGAATCCCAAATGGTTTTATCTCCCGGCGCGAGATTCGCGGCTTCCATGAATTGCTGCCGCGCGGTTTCCGTATCACCCAGAGCGTTGAGTGCAAGGGCATAGTTATAATGAGCCTGCCCGGATTGAGGCGCGAGCGCCATCGCTTGCGAAAAATACGTCTTGGCTTCCTCGAACTGTCGTGCCTGATAGGCCTGCGTCCCCTGTTCAGTCAATGCGATGGCTTGAGGTGTGTTTCCTGGATCCAACGTCAACGGAACCAACGGCTTGGCTTTTGGTTTCGCGCAGGCAACGAGTCCCATCGTCAAGAGCAATGCTCCAAGAATAGACAGGTATTTCATAGCTCCTCCGTACATCTCCACAACTCATGCCTTCGCGTGCTTCCGCAGTTCTTCCTCAAACGTTTTCCGGTAGAGCACATCCCATTCCGGGCTACCTTCCACGATCGTCCGTGAATAAGACGATAACTTGTACCTCACTTTCCGGTCGATTTCACCTTCCTGTGTTAATTCGGCAGCGAGCACCCGTTTGATTTCGCGGAGAACCTTGCCTTCTTCACTCTTCATGTGAATCAACGGACTATTTTTGACTGCCCTAAGAATGACATGCGAGAGATGGCTGATCTTGTCGTCACTCAACATATCGAATCTGTGCACGGCGGGAAATCGGAAGGTTACAGTATAATGCCACGATCTCGTACCAACTTGTTTTTGATCATCGTAAACATTTTTTGATAATCGACCTGTCCCCGCTCGATATCTTGTTCGTAGACCTTCATGAGTTGCCGGACTTCTGCGTTGAGCCGGTCCTCGACGGAAAGTTCCTCCGTCATGGTTTGATCGAGCACCTGAACAAAGGCCTTTCGATCACCGGTCAGTTCCACATGGCCTTCCTGCTGCAAACGAGTCACCAATGTTTCCGCCATGTGATGAACACGTTCTTTCGAGAGCCGCACGATCTGTCCCCTGTCTCTCCGAACTCCGTCCCAGCTTTAGATCTTCTCCACTTTGATCGTCTGCATGGTCATGACCTGTCGCAAAACTGTGGCATCGCCGATAACCTTACCGACGATGTTCACACGATCAGCGGGGACCGGGTCTGGGCCCATGCTCATCGGAGTTCGACCGAAGAAAATCGCCACCACTTGCCCTACCCCCCAAAAGGCGACATCACCGACCTTCACCTGTGAGGTGGCCGTCTCGCGATAATCTTTCACGCCGGGGAGTTTGAAATACAATTCCTCGCCCCATGTGTTCAGTGGTGCTTCGACGGGCAAGGCAGCATAGATTTCATCGGCGGTTTTATTGGGCTTCAGTTCCACGACGAGCTGCACTGAGCCGACAGTCACACGTATGCGCCTGGCGTTGCCCAACATCCCGTTTCATCACCTTCCCTCGCATTCAAGGAATGGTGTCGTCCTCCTGCAACCAGAAGAATTTCGGCTCGAGTCTCGTTCGGAATCTAACTTGTTTACCCCCTGAAATCAAGGCTACAATCCGGCTTCGCGATGCTCACCTCAACCTTTGTTCTTCTTCACAGAGTTGGTCCTCACACTGAGCGACGCTTATGGGACACAGGCGTCCTCAACTGGGCGACATTTCTGGGTTCGTCGGCACTCTCCGGCATCTCGTCTGTCCGAAAAACGTGGTACGATGCGCAATTGGTTGCTGCTCAATCCCACCTGGATGCCGGTCATGCGCAGTATTTCGCGACATGCCTCAAGCCGCGTGAACACTGGCGCTTGTTTGACGCCTTTCGCCGTCGCGTTCTCTATCTGGACATTGAAACAACCGGCATATCGGCTCGTGATGGACACGTCACGGTGGTCGGGCTCTATCGCAACGACCGCATGACCAGTCTCGTACATGGCGAAACATTAACGGAAGATCGCTTGCACGATGAACTCGAGCAGACTGATCTGCTCGTGACATTTTTTGGAAGCGGGTTCGACATCCCGTATCTTCAAGCGAAGTTTCCTCGATTGGACTTCCGAAAGCCTCATTTCGATCTCTGCTTTGCTGCGCGCCGACTCGGATTCCGCGGCGGTCTTAAGCTCATCGAGCAAGAGCTGGGCATTGACCGTGACCAAGACGTCATCGGACTCGATGGATGGGACGCGGTTCGTCTCTGGCATCAGTGGAAAGGAGGCGATCAGGCGGCGCTGGACCTCCTGCTCCGCTATAACATCGCTGACACTCGCAACCTCGCACTTCTCGCTGAACACCTCTACAAACGACTGGCCGCTCGCTTCGGTCCGTTGTCTGTTGCTGCCATATCGGGCTATCGCAACTTCTCGTCTGAGGCCCCTGCGTGACACACTCGACTCGATGGATTGGTATCGGACGCACACACATCGGCTGCGTCCGTTCTTCGAACCAGGACACCTATGGCGTGCTCAACGATCAGGGAGTCTGGTTCGTTGCTGACGGGATGGGCGGTCACGCAGGAGGAGACATTGCGGCTCAAATTGCCGTGGCCGTCGCAATCTCCGAAACGAAAGAGCGCGTCGCCCTACTGCGCGACCAACCTGATCAGGCTTCGACGATGCTGGCCGACATTATCACGCGCGCGAATCAAGCCATTCACGACAAAGTCCGGCATGAGCCTCACCTTAAGGGCATGGGCACGACCATCGCTGCGCTTGCGATTCCGCCCTCTCCTACGCCTATTGCTCACGTGGCACATCTCGGCGATAGCCGGGCTTATCTGTATCGTGATCGATCGTTGACCCAATTGACGCGCGACCACACGCTCGTCGAGCAGCTTGTGAAACGTGGGCTCCTTGACGTCGAATCCGCACGCACGTACCCGGAGCGTCATGTTCTGACTAAAGCCCTCGGGATGGGAATCGGCGTGAAACCTGAGCTGACGTCCTGTCCATTGCGTCCCGACGATATCCTGTTGTTATGCACGGATGGTCTGAATAAGATGCTCGATGATCCCGCCATCGCCGTGGTTCTAGCGGACTGCTACGGCGACTCTGATCGTGCGTCATATGAGCTCATCACACGGGCAGTGGAACGGGGAGGGGAAGATAATGTGACTGTCATCGTTTGTGCTCCGGTCACGTCGGTTCTCTCTCCCACATAGTCATTGACAACCACTCATAGGCCATGTAGCCTGAGCTTCCAACCAGCCATTCTCCACACCCTTCAGGATTTGGGCTAAAGGAAAGCGGTGCCATGTTTGTCGCGAGTCGTCTCATCCTGGGTGCGCTCCTCTGCACAGGCAGTGGGGCCGTCGCCATGACGGTACAGGCAGCAGACATCCAGACTCCCGAGGACACAATTCGAGCTCTGGTCCGTGCGAACGCAGAAAAGGACATGCCGGCCCTTTCTCGCCTCATGGCGCATGACGCCGATATCATCAGTTATTCGGTTGGCGGACGGAAATACATAGGATGGCCGGACCTCGAACGGGACATGCAGGAAGAGTTCGACTCCGCTACCAAGCTGGACATTCCGATCACCGAACTCAAGGTTTGGACCAAAGGGGACATCGCCTGGTTCACGATGGAGGTGAACTATATCCGCACCGTCACCCGAGGCGCCGAACAACAGCGTGCCACGTTGCCACTCAGGGAAACCGGCGTGTTGGAACGCCGCGACGGGCGATGGGTGCTCTTATCCTGGCACGAATCGTTTCAAAACTCGGGAGCCGCAGTTCCTCTCGCGGGTTCTGCACGGACGACCGCTGTTCCCGCGCGGACCTCATTAACTCATCAAGAGACAACTCCGGATCTAAGCAGTGAGTGGGATATTCTCGAAGTCGAGGACAACAAAACTTACAAAGCCACGTTGGATAGGTCCGGCAACGGTCCCTATACTCAGCAAGGCGGGCGATTCGTCACCACCAAATTTGACGATGGCCTGTGGCAAGGAACGTGGCATCAAAGCGGAAACGATCGAGAAGGCGGATTCGAAATCCTCTTGTCTGAGGACGGTCTCAGCGCGAAAGGAGTTTGGTGGTATTCACGTGTCGGTGACAAGAACAACATCCCTCCTCGCCAATGGGGAGGGACCTATGTGTGGAAGAGGATCGTGAAACCGGGGACAGCGACCGAATCATCGTTTCGCTGACGGCTGTAGCTTCTACGCTGGCACATCGAATGCAACCGTGCTGCTCATCGAATATCCGTGCAATGCTGTCTCACATGTGGGAGGTCCAATGGCACAGCTTTTCTATGTAATTATAGTAGGCTTTCTTCTGTCCGTCGTGACCCCCGTCTTCGCTGACGGCGGCCATCAGCATCACGCGGTTCCCACATTGAACGGCCAGACCACGACGAAGGTCACCATCGCTGAGAATATCGTGACCCTCACGTTCGGACCAGTCGATCTCCCGTCCGCGCACGACGGGGACCTCGCTGCGTCCATGCCGAAGCATGTATTCCAGCTTCCTAAGGACATGTATATGGTGGGCTACAAATCAGCCGTGTTTACCAAAGACGGCACAACGCTGCCGAGAAACTACCTGCACCACATTCTCATGTTGAATAACGATAAACCCAGTGTCTCATGCCCCGGAGAGCCACTCTTCTTCAGCGGGGCCGGACTTGAGATGACCGAAGCGCGCTTTCCCGATGGGTATGGCGTCAAGCTGGCGAAGGGCCAAAACTTAATGTCCGTCGTGGCGTTTTATCACAAAGCCCCGCGCACCAAGGATGTCATGGCCAGCTTCACCATGTACATGGCACCGGAGGGAAAGCCGATTAAGGAAATGGACGTCTATCAGGTCGGAGTGAACGTCGTGTGCTACAGCAAATTTGCTCAGCGCGGCCCCGATCAAACCGATGAAGGCATTGAAATTAAGAACGGGGTCCAGGTGCATAGTGCTCCTCTGAAGTTCTTAATGGATGGCTGTGTCAAATTTGCTTATCCGCATGGACACGATGAGTTGTTGCTGATCGCGTTGGAAAACAAGACGAGGAAGCAGACACTTCTCCGGACTGTACCAGACGTCGCGAGTGATGGAGCCTTTCTCGAATTTCAACCTCATCAAGTGTATAAGGACGCCAGAGGGTTTTCAGTCACCACAGCAGACGACTATGAAATGGTGATGGTCCACCATCATCCATTGCAAAAAGAAGAACTGCAGCATGGAATGGGAAATTATCTTCTCTATATGACTCCGGGAATCTGTTCCGGTACCGATACCGCACTCGCCAAGTAAGATGACATGATACCTATATCGCTCGCCGTTGACATTGCCTGCAAGAGCATCGTCCTATAGCTTCCTCCCGCTCCGTCTCAGTGGGTCAGCGCGTTCATTTTTGTCCGCGAACCCGCTTTCACCCTACCAAAGTAGGAGCCTGTTTTTCCGCTCGTAGACTGGGTTTCCCGCTTCCCCCTATGTTATTCACATGCTCATACTCGCAGCCGATTCTGAACTGTTCGGACAAGGAATAGAGGCAGTTGCTCTGTTCCTGCATCCGATCGAAGCGACCGTGTTTTCATCGCTCTGGGATTATCTTGCTCTGATGTCCCAGAGGCACCAGGGATGTCGTAATGCCGCAGAGTCAGTCCCCCACGGTTTTGGTCGCCAGCCCCAGAGCGGAAGAAATCAAACTCATCACCATCAGCCTTCGCGGATTCTTTCCGAGCTGTCGAATAGAAATCGTCTATGCCCCTGAGGAAGCTATGGTATGGGCGCCCATGCAGGATTGGGACGTGATCCTGATCGACGACGAATGGGTACCACCCGGCGGTCGGTCGTCTGTGATCGACGCATTGAAACAGCACGCTCCGTACGCCACCATCCTTGTCGAAAGTGATCACGCCGATTCGGCCTCAGCCCTTCAGGCTCTCCAGGCGGGAGCCGACTTTTACTTGTACCGAAAATCCCCCGGTTTCCTTGCCGAGTTGATGTTCTATATACGAGAGGCGATTGATCGACGCGAGATGCGTGTCACGCTCGAGCGGACACAGGAACGTCGTCTGCGTCTGCTCGAACTACTCACCGACATCCTATACGAACTGGACCCGGAAGGCCGCTTTCTCTCGATCGGTCCCGGCATCACGCCCCTATTGGGATATCCCGTTGAGGAACTGATCGGCCAGTCCTATACAATCCTCCTTCCATCGGACCAGCACGCGCTTGCTCACCATCGATTTAACGAACGCCGAGCAGGCATACGCGCAACCAAACGGACCGAACTGCTGCTCCGGCCCAAGCCGGGCCAGAAAGAGACGACTAATCGCCTGTTCGCAGAGGTCACGGCCAAAGGGCTTTATGACACCCGTCGCCGGTTTTTGGGAACGATCGGGTTGATTCGTGATCTTTCCTCGCGGAAAGAATACGAAAACACGATCCAACAGTTTCAACAGCGCGTGCGGCACTCTGACCAACTACACACACTCGTTCACCACATCACAGAATTCTCACGCAATCTCCAAGCGCCGCTCACCGCCGTCCTTGATGATTCTCGCCATCTTCTAGACGCGCTTCGTGGTTTGCGGTTTGAGGAGCGCATCGACTCCCTGACCGGTCATGCGACAACTGCAATGGCACTCGCTCAACAAGTCACTGAGACCCTGCGCGAGTCTGTCCTCCTCCCTGGCGCAGGCACCGTGAATGAACTCCTCGACGAAGTAATCGGCACGATTAGTCTTGCAGAGAACGGGGTGGCTGCGATTGTGACTCAATTCTCCCGGCCACTTCCGCCTTACGAGAATGACCGGGACACATCTTTGGCGCTCTTTCGCCTCCTGATCCGGTATGCCCAGGCCTATCTACGCACGGTCGGCCGGATTCCTAGACTGACCGTCATCACACATGGTGTCGGCGTTCCATCGTTGATCTCGGAAACTCCGGCGCTCTTCCCCCTCTCGCCACCGACCGAGGTAGAAGTAGAAATCCGTGAGTCTGATCGCGGACAAGAAGCCACCGTTACACTTGAGCAGATTGAATCCGTTGATCTTCTCACTGCTTATCAACTCGTCCGAGATTTGAGCGGCACCTTGGATTTTGCTGCACCGGTTCACGGTCCGCTTCGTATTGTCGTTCGTCTTCCTGTTTCTCCTCGGGTAAGACAGGAACCTTCTTCACCCAAACCACCAGCCTCAGTACCACCTGCTGCCGCGCCGATCATCACTCAGGGCCTCCCAACGGGAGAGCGTCCTGCTGTTCAGCCTACGGCGCTAGAGCGTCGACGCAGTGTTCGCATTTCGACGACCCTCCCCGCTCATGTGACCCTCGGCTCGGCCACATGGGTTGGTACTGTGATGAACCTGAGCACGGGCGGGGCGTGCCTCATCCTTCCGCCAGATATGCCGTCGTTGGACATACAAACTGTCATCGTCGCTCTGAAAACTGAGGTCGGCATTCTTGAACTTGGTGGAAACGCTTACTGGCGAACCGCAGCATCCGCCCCCCGAGAGCACCATGTACCCTCGTCCCATCTTGTTCTGGTATTTTCTGCTCCTCCGCCACAAGAAGCCTCTGTCCTCGCTTCTCTGGTCGAGGCCGCACGTGAACGTTCGCTCGCGTTTATCCTGGAAGCTCAGCTTTCGGCCACCCCCCGCTCACAGCCGCTTGAGACCACCATTGTACCGAGTGCTGGTGGTGAAACCGATCGACGGGAGGCCGTCCGTCTGAAATTCTCCCTCCCAGCGCATCTCGATGTTACCGATCAATTTGGATCCAGCAGACGACTGTCGGCTCTTGTCACCGATATGAGTCGAACCGGTGTTTGTCTCGAAATCCACGCTCCGCCAGGTCCGCTGTCTGGCTCAGTCACTTTGCATTTTGTCGAGGCGCACATTTCCACCATCCCGCCTGCAGACGGACCAACGGCGCCGGATGCAGTGATTCCAGCCCGCATCGTTTGGACGACCGGAATATCACCTGTCCACCGGACCGTCCCTGCCACGATGCTCGAACCAGCCTTTCGCCTTGGCCTCTGCTTTCACGCTCTGACTCCGTATGCCGAACGGGAAATCAATCGTGTGCTGTACCGCCGGTTGACGTCCGACGAAGGAACAGGCGATACCCTTCTCCGTCGTACACCGGTCATCAGCATCCCCAGAGAATGCCGGAACCAGCGCGGGCAAACCATTGCGATTACAGACGATCATCTCCGCCATCCGCTCACGTCGAACCTTCCTGTAGTCATCATCGCGCCAGGCTATGGCCAGACCGCTGCAGACTATGCAGCCCTGGGACACTTTCTCGCCCATCATCGCATCCGTGTCCTACGGTATGACCACACCAATCATCTGGGTCTGAGCGAAGGCGAACTGCAGCATACGTCGCTCCGAAGCATGCAAGCAGACCTCACCAAGGTGATTGAGTTCGTCCATCACACGTGGGCCGGGGTACCCATTGCAATTATCGCCAGTGACATCGCAGCCCGGGTTGCACTCAAAGCCGCGGGACAGTCCTCATCCATCGCACTCATTGTGTTGGTTAATCCGACCGTCGACCTTCAAGTGATGTTCCAGACCACTCACGCGCATGATCTCCTGACTGATTACCGCTTTGGGTTCCGTCGCGGCATCACGAATCTCATAAGTCTGAACGTCAACCTTGATCACTTTGTTGGTGATGCTATCGCAGGCAATTTCACTGATCTTGCGTCGACTTTGGACGATCTTCGTCTGGCTCGAGTCCCTCTTGCAGTAGTCACGACGCCCATCAGTCCTCTGAGTCCCCTTCCCCCATCCGACCTTCCACATACGTTCATAACCGCGCTTGGAACACGAAACCGTGTAACCAGCGTGCCCGCGGTGCTAACTGAATCGTGCCTGTCGTTCGGATCCCCAGCTGTTGCAGCATTTCGGCAGATCCTGGACCAGATCGCTTCCGCCATGACACTTCCAGAAAACCCGGTCGAGCTTCAGGAACAAGCTGAGCGGTCGCTCAACCGTCAACGCCGGATCGAGATGGAACGAACATGCCTGCGCCATGGTGTGTCAGGTGTGACTCGAGAAGCGCTATGGCTAGCTTATCTGCAACAGCTTCCTCATCTGGCCAACCTTCATGAACATTGGAAACTGATGGATGATCTGTATCGATCTCTGGGACCACTTGACCCATCTACGGTTATCGTGGACATCGACGGCAGCAACACCGACTTGGTCCGAGTCATGTTGGTTAACCAAACCTATCGAGCCCGGTATCGTGAAAGGACTCAGGAACCGCCGCCGAAACTAGTAGAACTAGGACGTACTCGTGGCTCCCTCCTGCTCGCTCGTCGGACCTTTCAAGCGCTTTTTCATGAACTGGACCGCACTTGGGATGGTGGGCTACGAGCGTACCCCCCGCTGACCACTGCAACCATTCAGACCGAGTGGACCTCCGCCCTTCCATTCCAAGACGGTACGCTCCAACGCATCGTCTGCAATCTCGCACTTCCATTTGTTCCTTCTCCTCTCGCTTTCTTACGGGAACTTTATCGAGTTCTTCATCCGCAAGGACGGCTTGTGCTCACAGCGTTCCACCCTGAGACAGACTTGAGCACCTTTTACCGCCACCATCTTCGGAGCGTGCACCAGGACGAATTTGGGACCGAAGGTCAGATCGTCCTGCATTACCTAGGCCGGCTCCGAGAAGCAATTCGCCACGGCCTCTTACATACGTTTGACCGTATAACTCTGTCTCACTTGCTGCAGCAGTCAGGGATTGCAGCCCCCCGTATTTCGTCGGTTTTTAACGGTCAGGCTTTGCTCGCGATCGTTGAAAAGGGGGAATTCCTCTAGCTGAAAGAATCCTCGAGGTGTATACTCCTCCCCTGGCACACTCCCCTTTCAAGTGAGCGGCTTTCGGCTAACGGCACAGGACCTGGAGCCACACGTCGGTAGCCCGATGCGCATCCGCCCTATGACAGCACGACGACCCAACATCGATCGTTCTCCGGTTCCGGTTTCCTTGAATATCCTCGAGTTACTCACTCGGTTTTCCTCCGATCTTGGGGCAATGACAGACCTTCGTGCCTTGAGCGATCGGATTCTGCAGACACTTTGCACCGCGGGATCCAGCTCGCATGGTGCTCTGTTCGTTTTAGATCGTGAACGGGACCGGTATCGGCGGATGAGCACGATTGGCCCCGTAGCCAATTCGGCATTTCCCACGAGCCTGCCAGCCGATCATCCCTTGCCCCATCATTTGACTCAAATTCGCCGAATCTTCATCCAAAAAGATATTCCTACGAAGCGTCGTTACAGCGATTCCAACTCGACGATTCGACCAATGATGGAATCGTTTCAAGCCGCCTGCGCCATTCCACACTTCAACAAAGGCCGCCTCATTGCCTATTCGATCCTGGGGAAAAGTCATATGTCCGACATGGTCGACAAGGAATCCCAGCTTGTGCTCACCTCCCTCGCCCAGATTGCGGCAAATGCGCTGGACAACATCATGCTCTATGAAGACCTCCACCGCTCCCAAACCTTGATGAAACGAACAGACCGCCTGAAGTCTCTCGAGACCATTGCCGGCGGGTTCGCCCACGAAATCCGCAACCCCTTAACTTCTATCAAAACGTTTATCCAGCTGGCCCCTGAACGAAAGGATGATGCTGATTTTATTAGGGAATTCAGCAAAGTGGTGATTGACGATGTGTACAGGATTGAGCGGTTGATCCAAGAAATCCTGGACTATGCCCGATATATGGAACCGAAGTTGACGGATGAGGACATCAATGAGATCGTTTCCTCCTGCCTGTACTTCGTCGACGTAAAGGCCGAACGGCTGGGGATAAAGATTGAAAAAGAGTTGGCGTCTGACTTACCTCGTGTCATGCTGGACCGTCAGCAAGTCAAGCAAGTTCTGTTAAACCTGCTCCTGAACGCCATGGATGCTATGGGTGAGCGGGGAGGGCGGTTGCATGTTCGGACACACAAGCTTATGAAACCAGGAGGAAAGATCTGGGCTCAGATCGAGATAGAGGACACGGGCCACGGTATCCCGGAAGGCACGCTTGAACATATCTTTGATCCGTTTTTTACCACAAAACATGAAAGTGGTGAGCACGAGGGCACAGGACTGGGTTTGACGATCGTTCATCAAATTATTCAGGAACACCGGGGCGAAATTCAGGTCAAGAGTACGGTCGACGTAGGCACTACCTTTTTCGTCAACCTTCCCGCCTTGCCGGCCTAACCATGAAACACGACGTCGACCCCACCATAAAGAAACGCGTACTCCTCATCGACGATGAACCTCGTATCAGGGCTTCACTCAAAATGGTCTTAGAGCCGACGTATGAGGTGTTCCAGGCAGGCGATGCACAGGAAGGTCTCGAAGTGTTCCGTAAGGAGGCACCTCATTTGGTTCTCCTTGACGTTATCCTACCGGGAACGGATGGTCTTGCAATCCTGCAAACACTGCGGACCGAGGATCGCTCGACGCCCGTCATCATGCTGACGGGAACGAAGTCTGTGAAGACTGCCGTTGACGCGATGAAGCTTGGCGCCGCTGACTATCTCTCCAAGCCATTCGAGGTCGAGGAGCTTCGGATTGTCGTTGACAAGGCACTCAATTCCCAAGAACTGGAACGGGAGGTCAAGCAACTTCGTGCGCAGGTCGTCCAGCGATACGCGTTCCACAACCTGATCGGTAAAAGTCCTGCCATGCAGGACATCTATGGCAAGATTGAGCAAGTTGCAGACAGCCGAACCACGGTTCTCATCACAGGCGATAGCGGAACAGGGAAAGAATTAGTCGCCAAGGCACTCCACTACAACAGTTCACGGCGCGACCGTCCATTCGTGGCGTTGAATTGTGCCGCTCTTCCGGAAACGCTCATCGAGTCGGAGTTATTCGGCCACGAGAAGGGCTCCTTTACGGACGCAACGGCCCGCCGCGTCGGCCAGTTTGAGCTTGCAAACAACGGGACGCTGTTTCTTGATGAGATCGGCGACCTCAGCCCTATGACGCAGGCAAAGTTGTTGCGCGTGTTGCAGGAACGAGAATTTACGAGAATTGGCGGCGTCCAAGCCATTAAAGTTGACGTGCGTATCATCGCCGCGACCAACAAGAACATTGAGGAACTGGTCAGGAAAAATCAATTCCGGGAAGACTTGTATTACCGGATCAACGTCATTTCCCTCTACCTACCGCCCTTGCGCGAGCGTGGCGAGGACATTCCCCTCCTGGCCAAGCACTTTCTCGCTAAACGCGTCGAAGAAGACGGTCGCCCTCACCAAGAGTTTACCAAGGAGGCCATGGAGCTCTTGAGTCGCTATCCCTGGCCAGGCAATGTGAGAGAAATGGAGAACATCATCGAACAGGCGTTTATTTGGTCAAAAGGATCTGCCTCCGTCACACCAGAACACCTTCCGAATATTCTCCGAAATGATACCCGCTCGTCTTCTCTCCGCGACGACACGCTTGCGGGGCGACTTTCCCTCGAAAAAGCCGTGATGGAGTTCGAGCGCGAGATTATCTTGGACGCTCTTAAACGAACCAACTATGTACAGACCCATGCTGCCAACCTCTTGGGAATTAGCCGCCGGATGCTAAAATACCGAATGGACACACTCGGCATTGGCCGACCCGACAACGAAGTCAGCGGCGAACCCCAGCCTCCGCCAGTGCAGGAATAACACAGCCTCTTGAGAGGATTGAGCTTTTTTTGCACGAAGCTGGTACAGAACTGCTCGAATAGTACGTAGAGCTTCGTCTGTGGAAACTACATATAGTTGCTTTACAGACAAACCCTACCCCAGCTTGATGTCGGATACATAAGTCACTGAATCGGAATAGGAATTGCTTGACAGAATACGTAATTGGGGGTAGAGGACACTACATGAACATTGCCTCCACGCAAGGCACAGAGAAGACGAAGCCGACCGTCCTGGTGATTGACGATGAGGCCGGGCCACGTGATGCCCTTAAAGTTATCCTGCGCCCTTTCTTCAATATTCAAGCCGCAGAATCGGCCAAGGCCGCCATCGACCTACTTAACTCGCACCAGATAGACCTCATCACCCTCGACCAGAAACTCCCCGACCGACAGGGTTTGGATCTCTTACAAGACATCAAGCATACCCACGCAGACGTCGAAGTCATCATTATCACGGGTTACGGCAGCTTAAAATCAGCGATGGAAGGCATCCGGCACGGTGCAGCCGGGTACCTCCTCAAACCGTTCAACGTGACGGAACTTATCACCCTCGTCAACCAGACCTTAGAAAAAAAGCAGCGCCTTGATTTCCTGCGAAACTTCTTGAATACCAAACCTACCCTCTGGGGATCTGAGCAAGAGAGCGCTAAAGCGTGGAAAGAATTGATGGCGGGCTACTATCGTATTGGGAGTAAGAGATCTGCCGACCCGGGAAGCACGGGCGAGACGTCGGATGTCCTTCCGATGCTTTCAGATTTGCTGGAAGCCAAGGATCGCCAACTGCTCAACCACTGTAGCCGCGTGAGCTTCTACGCAACGCTGTTGGCCAACCGGATGAATCTCACCATGGCGGAGCAAAAGTCACTCGCTCTCGGGGCCTTTCTTCATGACATCGGGAAAATCGTATCAGAATCGTACCGGTTCGCCGACGACGAAATATCCCCAGCCGGAGAGACCACAAGCAATCACCAGCATCCGGAACTCGGCGCTCGCATGATTCTTCCCCTTGGCCTTCCTGCCGAAGTGGGACAGATCGTGTCCTACCACCACGAGCGATGGGATGGGTCTGGTTACCCGCATGGTCTACAAGGTGACGGTATCCCGGTGTTGGCTCGTATCGTGTGTCTCGCACAAGCCTTTGACCATCTTACGGCAGAACTTCCCGGGCGCACTTCCATGACCGTCGACCGTGCTTGTCACAACATGGTTCAGCATGCCGGAACGTTCTTTGATCCGATGCTCACCGAACTCTTCACACGTGTGGTCGATGAATGCAAGGCTTCTCTCCCCGCGATGGCCATTGCGACCACCCCAACAACCGAACCGGACGCGTAACCTCCATTATCGTCTGGGCTTTGTTTCGGACAGAAGCTCAGCTGCCGTAGCTCGAACCTTTTGTGTGACAGTCTCGCCCCCCAACATCCGAGCGATCTCAGATTCTCGCCCAATGCCGCTAAGATTCCTTACGGACACTGTTGTCCGCTTGCGATTCTGCTCTTTTTCCACCACGAGATGGTGATCAGCCTGGGATGCCACTTGAGGAAGATGCGTGATGCAGAACACCTGGTGAAATGCGCCCAATCTTCTCAGTCTGGTTCCCAACGCCGCAGCGACGGAACCACCAACACCAGAATCGATCTCGTCGAAAACCAAGACCGGCACCTGGTCCATCTCCGCCAAGATCGTTTTGAGGGCCAGCATGACTCTTGAGAGTTCCCCCCCGGAAGCCACACGAGCCAGGGGTTTCAGAGGCTCCCCTCGATTCGTTGAGATGAGAAACTCGACGCCATCGCGCCCATTCGGTCCCGCCGACTCGAGGGACTCTGCACTCGTCACAACGATGTCGAAGATTGCATGGTCCATCTTCAAAATGGCCAGTTCATCCTTCACGAGCGTTTTCATTCGTTTGGCAGCCTCGGCTCTTTTCTTGGAAAGCTGCAGTGCTAGCTCCCACAGGGATTGTCGGGCCCCTTCCAATTTCGCGGTCAGCCCTGAGAGGGTCTCATCGTGCGTCGCAATGGCCTCCAATTCTCCCTTCACACGTTCACCGAATTCTACGACCGTTGCGATCGACCCTCCGTACTTCTTTTTTAACCGATGGATTAGATCGAGACGATCCTCCAACAGCGTTTGGCGGCTCGGGTCGGATTCCAGATTTTTCATGTAGTCACGAAGCCGCCCGGCGAGATCCTTGAGCTGGATCATCGCCTCGGTCGCCGTCTGTTGGCAATCCTGCATCGCCACATCAGTATGGACCAGATCAGACAGAGCCCGACCGACTCTGGTCAAGTGACTGAGGGCACTTTGCTCATCACCTTGCAGCCCCTCATATGCGGTCTGCGCCAACTCCCCTAATCGACGGGCGTGCACTAGTCGTTGACGCTCAGTCTCCAAAAGTTCGTCCTCCCCTGGTTGCAATCCCGCTTGATCAATCTCGTGATATTGGAACTGAAGTAACTCGGCACGGTGGGCACGATCGGTTGCTTCCACCTGAAAAGCTGCGACCTGAGTCTTCAAATCGTTCCATATCCGAAAGGCCTGTTGGTAGCGCCCATGGAGGTCCAGCGTTCGCCCAAAGGCATCCAACGCGTCAAGCTGGGCACCATGGCTCAACAATGATTGTTGTTCGTGCTGGCCGAGAATATCAACGAGGGTTCCTCCGAGATCTTCCAGCGTGCGAAGGGGACACAAGCTTCCGTTCACGAAGATGCGGTGACGACCGGAACGGGAGAGGATGCGACGAAGAATCAGCTCCGTACCATTCGCTCCAACAAGTTCTTTTGCCCGCAACTGGTCAAGCAGCGGGTGTGACGAAGATAACTGAAAGGCTGCCTCGAGAAATGCTTCTTCTTCACCCGAGCGGATTTGATCGGCCGAGGCTCGACCGCCAACCAACAAACCGATCGCATCGATGAGAAGAGACTTCCCGGCTCCGGTCTCGCCGGTCAGAACCGTATAGCCGGGCTGGAACTGAAGATTGAGTTGCTCGATCAGCGCGAAGTTGGCGATGCGCAACTCAGCAAGCATTGCGACGGATCATGACGCCCCTTACGCGGAACCGGCATGTTGCGCAAGCAGCGAATCGATGATTTCCTTGAATTGCCGTTTCGGCCTTGCCCCGACGAGCTTTTCCACGACTTGGCCGTTTCTGAAAAAGAGTATCGTCGGAATACTCATCACCTGGTATCGTCCAGCGATTTCAGGATTCTCATCGGTATTCAGTTTGCGGACTTTCACCTTCCCAGCATACTCCTTGGCTAATTCATCGATGATCGGGGCCACCATTTGACAGGGGCCGCACCACACAGCCCAGAAATCCACCAACACCAGTTCGGGGGCCTTCATGACCTCGGCATCCCAGGTTGTATCCTCGACCTTGATTGCGTCACCAGCCACGTTCCACTCCTCCTTCGAAAAAATTTCGTCGTCTAAAAGGGTGCTGCATCGTATCCTAGCCATCTCCGGAGAGTCAAATGAGGTCACCACCTCCATTCTGGAGGGACTCCAAACCACCAGCTCTCGGCGTGAGCTTTTCTCCAGGCCGTCTGCTGCGTCCACAGCCGTTTCACGAGCGCATCATCAAGCCGACTCGCCATCGCCGCGGTGAGATCCGCTTGTTTCTGCGCAGCGGACTGAATCACTTCCTTCGCGATTCTGGCCAAGACATCCGGTGGGTCAACAAGATCTTCAGGGCGACTGGAGACAAGATTTAAATAAAGGTGCTCCACCTGCACCCATTGGTCTGTCCTGGCCAGGAACTCTACATATGATTCAAGCGCCTGGTAGACATAGGTCAGATAGACATACCGTTCCACCGACGGATGCTCGACAACATCACGCTGGCAGGCCTCAATCGCTCGCCGGAAGTCTCCTGCAGCCAAAAATACTTTCGCGCGCTGAAGGTTCCCCCCTCCCACGTCCTCTCTTATCGAAACATCTGCCGAACTAACCTCCGAGGCGCACCCTATTAACAGGCAAAAGACGAAGACCTGGCCGACCGCAGCACCGGTCCTCCATCGCGAGCATCGTGACATCGCTCTATAGCACCTACCCTCGCTCGATTCAAACCGACTCATCGGCCGACTACCCCACTTTGCGGCGGAATGCTCGACAACGGAAATCCGTACGGTCCTCCCGGAGCGGCCCATGGCAATCCTTTCTCACCGATCAGCAAGGGGCTTAGAATGCTTCTCAACACATTCGTCCCGAAGTTTTCCGTCCATCCGATTCCCGTCAGGTTCAGCATAAAGTTATACTGCTGCCGATCCGGAAACTGGAGATAGTAGATCCCCAGCGACCAACACTTACACGGGTTTTGATACAGCCCCACGATGTCCAGTTCGGGAACGGTTCCGGTCTGGATGTTGTAATACGCCTTGGCTCCTATCGTCCAACCCCATGGGGTTCGAAACGCTCCGCCAGTCGTGAGAAACTCGACTTCACCGGTCGGGGCAAACACTTGGTTGAATGAAATCGGATTCCACAGGTCACCCCGTTGCACACGATTGCCACCATTCGTAAATCGTTGCCCGACTTCCAAATACCAATCATTCGACTGTTGGACGCGCAGATCGGTGTTCCACTGAGTGAACGATCCAGTGTAGGGACTCAAAAATCCGTCGAGGACGAGATATTGATTGATGGGAGGCCGTTGCCCCGGAGCTGGCCCACCTCCCCGAGTAAGCGCCGTGCCCGCTAGCTGGGCTTGAGTATACTGAGGAGACGTATTCCCGATGACAGCCCGCATCCAGAGATCGGACAATTTTTTCCCATCGACTGACACAGTCGCCGGCTGCAACGGTTGAGTTATGGTACCCACAAGAGGCTGAACGCCTGGCGTAAAGTTTGTCGCCTGCGTTTGAATCCCTCCCACGTGATAACTCTGCGCTAGAGTTAGATCTAGCCAGTTGAAACTGCTACCACCGTCCTGCTCCAAGACACGATTCCGGAGCGAATAGGTCAACAGATTTTTCTTGGGAAGGTTATCTACCTGGTCAATCTGCGTGATCTGCGATTGATCGGTTGGCGGCACATATTCGTAGATCACGCTCGGCTCGATTGTATGGAGAAAGGATCCTCCCTCGCTCGCGCCGAATTGGCGACTCAATTTCGAAGCGGCATCCAGCGCCGCCCAAAAGGTCTCACGATGCTGACTCTGCACAGTGTCAACTCCCCTCGTATAGTACACCTCACGAAATTTTACTTGAGGCGTTAGGCCAACCATGTGACCGAAATCAATCACGTCGGTCGACAATCCCGGCACGAGGTCAAGACGATTCTGCTGAAACCCCTCGGTCCGGTAGAAGTTTACAGCGCTTGTCTCACCGCCGAATAGCAAAGGAGAGTTCAATAGTGACAGATAGGGCAAGGAGTATCCGATTTCCGGCAGCCGTTGAAAGGTATCGACCCCTCCCTGCTCGAGAGGTTGTAGGTAGTTGCTCCAGAGATACAGATTCCCTGTGGTGAACCGTTGATTGGCTAAGAGGTTCGATTCCAAACTGGGAAGCGCCCGTTGAACACCCGAATTGCTCAACTGCTGGAGGACGTTTGGGTCTGTCACGAAATTGGCCTGCAATCGCAACAACAAGTCCGGATTAAATTGTTGAGTATGACTCCCGGTAATCACTGCTCTGGTCTGAGTCGCTCCTCCACCTTGCTGATCCACGCCTGACACGTTCGGCAGTTGCGTCTGCTGGAGTAAATTCACATACCATTGTCCTTTCGACTGCCGATCCAACATGTAACGATACGACGCCTCACTCCCATACCCGAGCTTGGAGTAATAGTAGGGTGCGAGGGTCAAGTCTTGGCTAGGATTAATCGCCCAGTAATAGCTACCTTGTGCGTTAAACCCAAACCGATTGTCATATAGTATTTGAGGAATCAAGAAACCGCTGCGTCGATTCGAAAGCGGGTAGGTCATAGTAGGGATCGGAACGAGAGGAACGTCCATTACACAGAGCCACGTCCCTGTAAAGGCCACATGATCTCCAGCCTCCAGATCAAGGTCCTTGAATTGGAACCTCCAGGCCGGCACCTCTCCCTGCTGCGCGTCGCAGTTGGTGAACGTCCCTTCTTTCACTCGATAGTGGTCTTCGGAAAAGCGCTGGAGTAGACGTCCCGTGACAAATGAATTCGATGCCGGGACGTGGAGTTGACCATTCGTCACAACACCCGCTTCGGTGTTTACATTCAGTTCAAGGCGGTCGGTGACGAGGTCCGCCTTAGGGTCTGTGAGGTGGACATGGCCCGTCGCAATCAGCACGCCGGGAAGGGCTTGAATGATGATGTGATCAGCCGTCAGATGAAGCGTGCCTTGATCGACAACGACAGTGCCGTCGGCCTCATAGACTTCTTGGTTCTGCAAATAATCGATGCGCTCTGCGCGAACGTCCAGCGGCAACGGCCCAGATGAGGGGGGAGACCCTACAGCAACCTGCGTGCGCTCCGCCAATCCCGGAGCTGGAATAAGCAATCCCGCGATCACCAGGCCCAGAAGATAGCCCCGCATCCGAACGAGGACACCGGCCATCTCAACCCCGGACTGGTGAAAGCCCACAACCGCGGTAGATTGCCGTTACCTCTCCCACGAGCATCAATGAACCTGTCACGCAGATTACGTCGTCCGGGCCAGCCAATCGCTTTGCCAGCGCAAGCGCATCGGCTGGTACCGGTGCCTCATGGAAAGAGGGCAGCCAGTCCTGCAGCGCAACGCGGAGTTCTGGGACGGTTGCGGATCGAGGAAGATCGGCTTGGGTTACCACCACTTCTCCGACGAGAGGTCGGAGCGGCATGAGAAAGCCCCGATGGTTCTTATCCCGCATCATTCCGAACACCAAAATGAGCCGTCCCCGAGGTCTCTCCCGCAACATCTCGCCCAACGAGTCCGCTAAAACAGCCGCTGCAGCGGGATTGTGGGCTCCGTCCAGCACGACGGTTGGACATCGCTCCACAATCTCAAGACGGCCTTCCCATTTGACCGAACGCAACCCCTCTCGAACTGCGTCATCTGAGACAGGAAATCCCTCCCCCTCAGCGGCCTCTAACAGGGCCGTCGCAGAGGCAGCGTTATCCAGTTGGTGCCGACCTGCTAATGGGCAGGTGAGTCCTGCTCGACACCTGTTGGCACCCTGATAGTCAAACCAGCTGGTCGACGACCCAATGGTCCGAAAATCACGGTTCAGTCGACGCAATGGAGCCTGTCGTTCCCTAGCAATCCGTTCGATGGTCTGCTCGGCTTCCTCGTCCAGCCGCCCCACAACGACCGGGATTCTCGATTTAATGATCCCGGCTTTTTCCGCTGCGATCGACGCCAGAGTCTTACCGAGATATTCCTGGTGATCCAGCGCGATGGTGGTAATGGCACATGCAGCCGGCTGCACAATGTTCGTAGCGTCAAACCGTCCACCGAGCCCGACCTCCACAACGGCCACATCAATGGAAGAATCGGCAAAGTATTGGAAGGCCATCGCCGTCGTACATTCGAAAAAGGTTGGTGACAGATCTTGCCGGCACACATCGCGAATCTGCTGAGTGAGGTGGGAGACGCACCCTTCATCGATCATCGTCCCGTTCACGCGAATTCGTTCTCGAAAGTCCACAAGATGAGGAGAGGTGTAGAGCCCGACCCGGAATCCACCGGCCTGCAAGACTGCCGCGGTCATGGCCGCGGTCGAACCTTTCCCGTTTGTCCCTGCTATGTGTAACGCGCGAAACCGTCTGTGCGGCGAATCCAGTCGCGCCATCAGTGCCGCCATCGTCTCAAGTCCCAGCTTGATACCATGCTTCTGCAAACTATAGAGGTAGGCGATGGCGGCCGAATAAGTCATGCTGTGTGAAGAGGAACGAGGAACTAGAAATGACTGACGAGGGTGCTGACAGTTTCTTTCAGCTGCTTCCGCTCGACGATCATATCGATCATGCCATGTTCCAGCAGAAACTCGGCGCGCTGGAACTGATCCGGCAACTGCTGTTTGATCGTCTGCTCGATGACACGAGGACCGGCAAATCCGATCAACGCTTTCGGCTCAGCAATAATGACGTCGCCCAACATCGCAATGCTTGCTGTCACTCCACCGAACGTGGGATCGGCCAACAAGCATATAAGGGGCAACTTGGCTTCGCCGAGTTTTGCCACAGCTGCGGAGGTTTTCGCCATTTGCATCAACGACAAGATTCCCTCTTGCATGCGAGCCCCGCCGGATGCCGTAACCAGAATCACCGGGAGTCTAGCGTCGAGTGCGCGATCAATGGCACGACATATCTTCTCGCCGACGACCGATCCCATGCTCCCACCCATGAACCCGAAATCGAACACGCACAATACAACACGGCGGCCGTTGATGTGGCCTTCACCGATTACCATCGCATCTTTCCGACCGGTTTTTTCTTGTTGGGCCTTCACACGATCCTTGTAGGGTTTCGTATCATGGAAATTGAGGGGGTCCTGCGGACCAAGTTCCACGTCCCACTCCTTAAACGTCCCGAGGTCGACTAACAGTGCGACCCGTTCCATCACTGAAATCGGAAAGTGATACTCGCACTTCGGACAAACTTTATTGTTCCGCTCTACTTCTTTGCGATAGACGATCTCACGACAGTGGTTGCACTTCAGCCACATGCCTTCAGCGACCTTGGAGCGCTTGGGAGGTTCCGTCTCAGTGCCTTTTTGCTTCTTGAACCAGGCCATCGTCCTTTCCTCTCACTTAACCGTCAACAATCGACCGACATTCCTTCACAGGGACGTTCTGTTCTACACTCAGCTTGCCCACGCTGTGGAGAATAACATACCGTCCTTGAGGACGCACGAGGATTTCCGAGAACAGACCATGCCTGGCTTCGTCACAGCAGATGGTTGCCAGAAACAATCTGCATCATAATGGCGATGCCGAGCCCGATACTGCTGAGACTAGCCAGCCCTTGCACTGCGAAGAAGACCTGTCGTCCGACAGACAGAGACCACAAGACCGGGACCGAGATTGCGAGGCCGATGAGCATCATGCCGAGAATGGACCCCACTCCGAAGACGGCTATATAGAGCATCCCGGCTGTCATGCTCTTGGCTGTGGCAAGCACCACAAGCAACAACGCCGCCGACCCGGCGAGACCATGGATCATGCCGATACAGAGCGGCTGGATGGAATCTCGCAACCAATGCGGATGACGGTGATCGGCATTGAGGTGGTGACTATGCAGGTGGAGATGTTGTTCACCATCGTGTTCGTGCTGATGGAAATGCCATCGCTCTTTGGAAAGCTTGAAAGCAAGCACGGACCCTAGAACGAACAGCATCACGCCGACTCCGAACTCGGCTGTGCGGGCAAGGAACTCAGGAATCTCAACCCGCAACGCCAGCACGACGGCCCCGACCAGCAGCAGGATAAGTGTGTGCCCGAGTCCCCAACTGAACCCAATGATGCCGGACGCCCGCATGGAGGGCCTCCGTGCAAGGATTGTCGAAACTGCCGCGATATGGTCTGTATCGAGCGCGTGCCTAAGCCCGAGCACAAAGCCTAATCCGAGAATGGTCACTATTTCTGTATCAGACATGAACAAACACGGTTCGGTAAGGAGCGGATTGATTCCTCGAAAGGAGCCCCCGCACGTCACCCCCCTCGTGCGTGCATTTCGAGGTGCGGATCTTCGCGAAGCCGATCGATCCCGATCAAGCCACCATCCCGTAGCCCAACCGGTTCCAGGGCCTTGCGTGCTTCGGCGCCTCGATCGCGGCGACCTTCCCATCCCGCCCTGATGATCGCCCGCATGTCCTCAGGCGAGACCCCGGCCCGTAACGGTTTTCTGAGATCAGTGCCGACCGTAGCATAGAGGCAGAGATACCACATCCCGTCTGCCGTCACGCGGCTTCGGTCGCATGTCGAACAGAACGGGGTCGTTGTTGACGGAATGATGCCGAATACGGTTCCGTCGGGGAGTTGAAACCGTTGAGCCGGAGCGGAGCCACGTTCCGGCAGAGGTTCGATGTGGCCGTAATGCTTGCCGAGAATCTGCAGCATCGCAGCGCGCGATAAGACCTTATCGAGCGACCAGTCATTGGCCCCACCGACATCCATATACTCGATAAACCGTATTTCTGCCCGATAATGCTTGGCGAATTCGATGAGTTGAACGAGTTCGTCGTCATTGAACCCGTGAATGGCAACGGTATCGAGCTTCAATCCCGTAAACCCAACGCGACCAACCGACTCGATGCCCTCCAATACGCGGGCATATTCATCGCGACGCGTCAGCTGACGAAATCTCTCAGGGCGCAACGTGTCCAAACTCACGGTGATACGATGCAATCCTGCGTCATACAAGTCCTGGGCTTGATCGGCAAGAAGGATTCCGTTTGTGGTCAACGCAATGTCCATAATCTTCCGGTTTTGCATCAGGAGCCGAACCAATCGTGGGAGGTCGCGCCGGAGCAGCGGTTCCCCGCCCGTCAAGCGAACCCGATCCATGCCCACATCCGTAAAATAGTCCGTTAACGTGGCCATCTCCTCAAACGTGAGTACATCTTCCCGCGGCAGCCAGACATACTCCTCCTCCGGCATACAGTACTGACAGCGCAGATTGCATCGGTCCGTCACGGAGAGGCGTAGACTCTTGAGCGGCCGGCCGAACATATCAGTAGCGGGGAGGAAGGAAGGATCGACCGCTGATTGGTTACTCATTGATTGCATGGCTGTTCATAAACGAATTACGCTTCACGAGCGACATCTCAGCACATCAGGGATGCTCCTCGACCCAGACCTCCCCCTCAGGTGTGTGTTCCAACTTCCAGATTGGGGTGATCTGCTTCAACTCGTCGATCGTCCATTTGCATGCCCGAAACGCTTCGGCTCGATGCTCGGCCCCGACCACGATCAGCACAATATTCTCGCCGATCCCGATTTCTCCGTAACGGTGGAGAATCAGCACTTCAAGCACGTCGAAATCTTTGAGCGCCCGTTCACGAATTTCTCGAAGCTTTTTCTGCGCCATGCCTTCGTAATGTTCGAAGGTGATACTGTCCACATCCCGGCCTTTCGATCGATCTCGCGCCGTCCCGAGAAAGATCGAGATCCCGCCGATCCGCTTCGACCGGCTTCGGACGCGGTCGATCTCCTTGTCCACAGAGAAATCCTCCCGCTGCACCCGGACGAACTCAGCATCGTCATGGACCTGATCCATGGGACATCCCCCTGCGAACGGCGGCAGGAGCGCTACCTCGTCGCCATCGTGAATCGTCGTGTCCTCGTGCGCGATTTCCTGGTTTACCGATAGGAGAATTTTTTTCTTAAGGATCAGTTCCCCGATCGCCGGATATCCAGTCTCGATCATGCTCACAAGGTCTTTCACCCGTCGCCCATTCAGGAGGTTCAAGGACAATGCGCCTTGATTTCCCGCCAACGCCTTCGTCATCCCGAAAAGCCGGACTGTGACCACGATAGCGCCTTTCCAATAAGGCAATCGATCGGACCCTAGGCCCTAGTAAACGTACCGGACCTGCCTCCGGATTTGGAAAGCAAACACACTTCACTGAAGCTCATGCCCCGATCAATTGCCTTGCACATGTCGTAGATTGTAAGCGCCGCCACCGACGCAGCAGTCAGGGCTTCCATTTCCACGCCGGTGGGTCCGGTCGTCTTGACTGTCGCCGTGATCGTGATCGAGCAACGGCCTTCTCGATCCGGCTGCGTCTCTTCTTTGAAGGAGATGTCCACACTGGTGAGGAGAATGGGATGACACATGGGAACGAGATCCGGGGTCTTTTTTGCCCCCATGACCCCGGCAACCTGAGCGACCGACAAGACATCGCCTTTTGCAATCTTGCCGCGTTGGATCTTTTCAAGAGTTTCCGGCTGGAGGAGAACCTTTGCCTGCGCCGTGGCAACCCGCTCGGTTGCATCCTTCGCGCTGACATCGACCATCCGAGCACGACCCGCTTCGTTGAAGTGCGTGAACTCAGCCATTTTCCTCAATGAATCAGGCAGTTGCAGAGAAACCCGATCAGATTATAGGTGGCTCTTAAACAGCGAGTCAAGCTCGGGTCCTCCTAACGGACTGCTTGACAGTCGAAATTTCAATCCTGGAGAATGGCGACATGGCTCGTCAGATCATCATCGAACGGCTTGAATTTCAAGGATGTTGTGGAGTAACGGCAGAAGAACGCCATCGGCCGCAACCACTGGCTATCGATTTGGAGCTTGAGTGTGAGGTGGAACCAGGTCATGTGCCGGACAATGTTCAGGATGTCGTCGATTATGCTCAAGTTATTGAACGGATCGTTGAGTTGGGTACGACTCAAGTATGTATACTCCTCGAAACCCTCGGCGAGCACATTCTCACGATGCTGTTCACCGAATTTCCTGTTGATCGGGTGAAGCTCTGGCTCCGGAAACTCGCCCCGCCGCTTCTCTATAGCACCGGATCCGTAGGAGTGCAGATGGACCGAACCCGCATGGCTCACCCCCTGCATCTCCCCGATGCAACAGCCGCTCGCTTCCTCACCCAACAACTGCACTGGTTGCCAAAGGGCCGGGCACTTGATGTCGCGGCAGGCTCCGGCCGCAATGCCTTGTATTTGGCTTCACATGGTTTCCAAGTCGATGCGCTCGACCGCGATGAGCAGCGATTGGCCAATCTTGCTGCAATGGCGAAACAACAGAATTTGCCGGGCTTGAGCGTGCAGACCGTCGATCTGGAGCGATCCACCGACGACCGACCGGAATTCCCCAAGAGCACCTATGACGTCATCTTGGTGTTCTTCTACCTTCACCGGCCACTCTTTCCGTGGCTGATAGAGGCATTGAAGCCGAATGGCGTCCTGATCTACGAAACGTTTTCCATTGAGAATTATTTCCGGCATCATCATCCCCGGCGGTGGGAGTTCTGCCTAGCGCAGAACGAACTCCTCCGTCTCACGTCGGATCTTCGGGTCCTCTCCTACGATGAGGGCGAGCACAACGGTGATCACGGTCTGGTTCCTGCCTTCACGGCGCAGCTCGTCGCGAAAAAATCCGGACTTGCAGAGCGGTCTCATGGGCTGCATTGACCTCCATCTCCATACCACGCACTCTGACGGGAGCCTGCGACCAGCCGATGTTCTTACCCTCGCCCAGAAAGCGGGGGTCTCGGCACTGGCGATCACGGACCACGACATCATGGACGGTCTCCCCGAAGCGATGGCGGTAGGGACTCAACTCGGAATCGAGGTACTTCCCGGCGTGGAAATCAGCTCCTTTGACGGTAAAGGCGAGCTTCATATTCTTGGCTATTGCCTCAACTGGCGGGATGAAAAGCTCCAGAGCCGCTTAGCCGTGCTGCGTGCCAGCCGGCACCGTCGCAACCCACTCATCGTCGAACGGCTCCAGGCGATGGGGCTGGAGCTCACCTATGACGAAGTCAGGGCCTTGGCAGGAACAGAATCTGTCGGCCGGCCGCATATTGCCCGAGTCTTGATGGAGAAAGGATACGTAACCTCTGCTAAAGAAGCCTTCGACCGCTATCTTGCAGAAGGCCGACCGGGGTATGTTGCACGTGAGTTACCGAGCCCAGCTGAAGCCATTAGCTGGATCAAGGAGGCACAGGGCGTCGCAGTGTTGGCCCATCCTACCTGGGTGAAAGAATCTGATACCGCCTTGCCTGCATTCGTCCGAGCCCTCAAAGACAATGGGCTCGGCGGTATCGAAGTCCATTACAGCACCCATACGCAACAGCAGACCATGCGGTTCCTCGAACTTGCCAAACAGTTCGACCTATTGGTCACAGGAGGAAGCGACTTCCATGGGCTGACCAAACCTGACATCGAGGTAGGGGTAGGTCGTGGAAGTCTAAAAGTTCCAGAACAGTTGCTCGCTCCCTTGAAGGAAGCGGCAACGCGGTCGTGATCGTTGCTTCTCCCTGCTCTTAATCGATCCTACCGTGCTCGCATGTTTTCGCCTATTCGTTGACTCTCTGCTGCCATCCGCTAGACTTTGACACATCCATCGGAACCCTGATCGCGATCATGTCGACACGCTGGAACTGGATCGGTCCGTATAGTTTTGCCATCTTAGCGGCGCTCGTCGCCGGCCCCCTGCTCAGTAGTCTCTCCCTTGTTCAGGCGCTGTCGATCAACTCTCTTCAACTAAGCGGTCCCAACGTTGTCCGGTTAGTCGCCGATGGCGTCGCTCTCATACTCCTTTGGCTGATGGCTGCCGCCGCCTTCCGGGAAATTCCCGATAACGGCCGCGGGTTGGGTTTTTTCCGCAGCCTCATTCTCCCGATCACAGCTCTTCTGACAGTAATCTTTACGAACAAGGCAATGAAGACCGTCGGGCTCCCCTTTGTGGAACAGATCGGCAGCACTCGGTATGCATGGGGTTATGCGATCAGTCTCTTGGTTGCCGGCTGCTGGTTTACGTTGGCCTGGATGCTTCATCTCCAGGCTCTGCGGGCAGTCTGGTCCTCCCCGGTTCATTCTCGTACGGTCATCCGAACCGACCAAGAATTGGCTGACTTAGAAGAGACGGTGACGACACGAACCGAACCGACGAGTAAACCGGTACCGTTGGCCACCAATGGTCAGACTCCGGCAATGCTCGGACGGTACAAAGTCTTGAAGGAACTCGGGCGCGGCGCAATGGGGGTGGTGTATCTGGGAAAAGATCCAAAAATCCAACGATTTGTCGCCATTAAAACCATGAAGCTCGACGAAATCGATGACGATCAGAAACTGCGGGATTTCAAAGCCCGATTTTTCCGTGAAGCTGAATCGACCGGACGCATGTCTCACCCCAACATCGTCACGATCTATGACGCCGGGGAAGAACAGAACCTCGCCTTCATTGCGATGGAACTGCTCGAGGGAATCCCTCTGAAACAATATGCCCGGAAACCAAACCTGCTCCCCCCGAGGGACGTCGTCTCGATACTCGCAACCGTCGCTGATGCCCTTGATTATGCTCATCAGCAAGGTGTTGTCCATCGAGACATCAAGCCGGCCAACATCATGATCACAAAAGACCAAACCGTGAAGGTGATGGATTTCGGCATTGCCAAGATGGCCTCGAGTAACAAGACCCAAACTGACATCGTGCTCGGAACACCGACCTACATGTCGCCGGAGCAGATCGCCGGGAAGAAGGTCGACGGACGGTCCGACATCTTCTCGCTGGGAATCGTCCTGTTCGAGCTTCTCGCAGGACAGCCGCCGTTCACGGCGGACAATTTATCAGCCCTGCTCTTCACCATTACCCACAATCCCCATCCCGCCATTCATTCGTTTCGGAATGATCTCTCCCCCATAGTGCAGGAGATCCTCGATCGAGCACTACAGAAAGAATTGCCGCAACGATACCGCAGGGCCGGAGAGTTGGCCCAAGATCTCCGCGCGTGCCTTCAGAGCCTGGCTGCTTGAGAAAGGTTCTTCATGCCGATCGAGATCCTCCACTGCGCGAGAACCGACATCGGGCTTAAGCGCCATCGCAACGAAGATCGCTTCTGCGCGAATCATGACCTCGGGCTGTACGTCGTCTGTGACGGAATGGGTGGGGAAAATGCCGGAGACATCGCCAGTTCCCTGGCCGTCGGCACCATTCAAACATACATGGCAGACACTGTGCGTCGATCCGACCTGCCGTTCGTCGGTCCGTACGACGCCACCGTCTCTTCAATGACAAACCGGCTCGCCAGCGCCATCAGGCTGGCGAACCAGACGATTCATCAAGAGTCCTGGACGCGTTCGAACTGTGTCGGCATGGGCACCACGGTTGTGGCGGCACATCTTTCCGGCGAGATGCTCTCCATCGCCCACGTCGGGGACAGCCGGCTCTACCTCGCCCGCGGAAACACCCTTCATGCGTTGACGACGGATCATTCGTGGGTCGCTGACCAAGTCCTGAACGGCGTTCTGACGGAAGAAGAGGCAGAGCAGTCATCACGGAAGAACATCGTCACGCGCGCGCTCGGAGTCGAGAGTGCCGTAGAGGTAGAGCTCGGCGAAATGGCGGTCATGCCGGGCGATGTGCTCTTGCTCTGTTCGGACGGACTGACGCGAGGGGTCCGAACTCCAGAGATTCTTCAGGCACTCCGTGACGAATGCAACGTGGAATCGAAAGCCGATCGATTGATCATGATGGCGAATCGCGCCGGAGGGGATGACAACACCACTGTTCTTGTCGTCACGGTCCAACAAGCCGACCAGCCCGGGCTGTGGGAACAATTTCGCACACGATTCTTGTAACCATGTGAGCTGAGACTGAAAGAGGAGGGATCACCGATGCCGCACACTGCCACCGCACAGGCGAAACTGCTCGTCAAATTGCACGGCCAAGCTTCGAAGATGATTGACCTCGTGACAGAGGGCTTTGCCATCGGACGCAAGGCTGATAATGATCTTTCGATCGACGACCAGAGCATCTCGAGTCACCACGCACGAATCAGTAAGGTACAGTCGGTCTTTTTTATTGAAGACTTGAAGAGCACGAATGGCACGTCCGTCAATGAGAAGCGAATCGATCGGCATCAGCTGCGAGATGGAGACATTATCTCGATCGGCCAACACCGTCTGATCTTTCAAGATATCAGCGAGGCTGAAACTACCCCCGTCGCCGCATCCATGGATATGGACAAGACGATGGTTCTCGTGGGGGGGAGTCAACTTCAGACTCCGGCTGCTCCGGCCGCACGCCTCTTGGTGACGTCGGGCAAAACCGATCAGATGGAATACACCCTGGCGAAACAGGTGGCACTCATTGGATCTCAAGAGGATGCGACGATTCGCCTGACTGGATGGTTCGCGCCCAAATCTGCTGCACGCGTGACCCGTCGAGGGATTCAATACTCCATCAGTCCGACACAGAATGCGAAGAAAATTCTGGTGAATGGAAAGGAGGTTGTCACGCAGCAGGAACTCAAAAACGGGGACCAGATAGAGGTGGCGGGTGTCACCCTCTCGTTTTTCCTCACGCCTCCTTCCAAAACCCAGCCTCGGTAGCGGTTTAGAGACGAGCGGTCGTTGAAAAGCAGTCCGATCGCTTGGAGACACCCCAGAGCAAACCGCCCTGTATAACATCAGAACACCCCGCAGGATGTTCACACAGGCCTTCCAGCTGGACCACCGCGAGTGAAGCGATGAGGCCGGGATTTTGTGCCGGACTGCGACTCCCTGAGCGACGGGAGAACCAAGTCTGGGAAAGACGCCTCGTGGCTGTCGGGTAACGTAGGTGAGACGGAGGACTTTTTTAATATTCTGTTAGTGTTTGAAGTACACCGTGCCCTTAGGCAGAGTCTGATAGCACCGATCCGATATATCCTGCGCATGTTCTTGGAGGCACTGGACAACGTTGCCTGACCCCGGTGTGATCGACGCGCAGTATCGCCTTACATCCTCCTGACAGGCTGTGATCATCCTCGTCCGCTCTTCTCTCCACTTGACGAATCGTTCTCGTATCAGCTGCTGGCATGGAAGAGCGAGTTGCTGCATGTGCTGCTCAATGCATTGACGACGCGCGGGACCATCTGACGAACCAGGACAGAACTGTTCGACTTCAGCCTCACACTTGAGTTTCGTAATTTGCTGAGATCGAGGATCCATGACCATTTCTGTGGAACTGTCCGTATGGGAACGTGGTACCGGTGCACTCTCCGGTTGGACGGCCGACTGGTCCTGCGAAGGCAGAGGCGGTGACGTCCGAATGGTGAGATCGAGAGTCGGTACGGTTGCAGACGGAGGCGCCGACGCTGCCGCGGTACGAGGAGGATCACTTGCAGTAAGTTCCTGCTGGGAAGGGAAGCTTGAGACGATCGTACCCCAGACGAGCCCAAGACTGAGAGCCGTAACCAACCATAAATACACTCTGCCGGACGACGCCTGCTGAGTCATGGTCCTTCCTCTCGTGAATTCATCCCAGCATAGGCCAAGCCTGTAGAAAAATCTATGAAATGTCCGGTTTTCGCGCGCGCGGGAGGAACGAGGTCGAGTAGAACGAGACGACGTCGGTGCCGGAACCGAAAATGTTAGTTTTCAGGAGTTTCGACGATGTGATTTTCGAATCGAGTACAGCCTTCAGCCAGCAAACGGTTGGTCAGCATTTCTCCCGGCCATTCGATGGGCAAATCAGCCGTAAATACCCACACATCTGGCGAGGTCCACACCGGACCGTGTTCCTCGGGCAGCTCGGGGTCGAACAGATCCGTCCAGACCGGCATGTAAACACCGTTCCCGCACTGAGTGTGAAGATGGACGATCGTGCGAGCGCGCACCAAGGGATCCAAGTCCCGCCACACAGCCGCAGTTTCGTCGGCCAGCCGATGAAGACGGACCGCATTTTGCGCATCAAATAATGCATAGGCGGCGTAGACTGGAGCTTCAATCGCATCCGGCGCAAAAGCTAGCTCCGGACATTGTTCGACCAGGCCTTCCGACAACGCACGACGGTGCCGATCCTCCAGCGAGTCCGGCAACCCGGCGTCCGGCGCACCGATCAGCTCAAACAGTAGGAACGCCGTATTTTCAACGGGGGGATAGAGTCGAGCGGCGATGGGCTGAGCCCGCTGGGAATCAGCCACGGCGTTCACGTGTTCATTGACCGATTGAAGCGTCAACGGCTCCAGCGTCGCATCCGTGAGCAATCGTGATTCCACCCGGACGACGGTTCCGGCCGGCAGACGAAGCGCGCGATGGAGCAAGTTCGCAGTGGCGACGGGATCGATCTTGAGTTTCAACGGATGGCTGAGATTCGCTTGGAGCGGAAGAGCTAGCGCAGCCATGACGGCATATAGCGGTTTCTCGTCAGCCTCCTCCTCCAACAACACCGTGCACGCGGACTCGGCCAGCAGATCAAAGAGCCACTCCGCCATGTCTTCATCGAGTGCGGCAAGCACCGTCAGCAGATCATGTTCACGCCCCTGTTCGATAAACGCCTGGAGCGTGTCGATCGCCGCCCCGGTATCGCCATGATCATGGCGGCGCGCATTGATCAGATGAATTAAATCTCGCGTAAGGGGATCCGGGCGTGACCAGCTCAGCATGTCGCACTCCCACGCAACCGGCGACTCAGTCCACGAACCGGTTTGTGTCCAGCCACCATGTTGCCAAACTTTCGCCCGAGGAGCAAGCACCAGATACATTTACTTCTGGCCATTAACCTCCTGTGTCGACGGCTCATCATTCACCGATCACCTTGATCAGCACTCGCTTGCGTCTGCGTCCGTCGAATTCTCCGTAGAAGATTTGCTCCCATGGACCAAAATCCAGCCGGCCCTTCGTAATCGCCACCACAACTTCCCGCCCCATCAATTGCCGTTTGATGTGAGCATCGGCATTATCCTCGCCGGTCTCGTTGTGGCGGTAGGTCGCTGATTGCGGAGCGATGGTTTCGAGAAACCGCTCGTAATCGTGGAGCAGTCCCGGCTCATCGTCGTTGATATACACACTCGCCGTAATGTGCATGGCATTGACGAGGACGAGTCCTTCCAGGACGCCACTTTTCTGGACGGCAGCCTCAACCTGAGGAGTAATGTTTACGAACGCGCGCCGTGTCTTTGTCTCAAACCAAAGTTCTTCTCGGTAGGATTTCATTTCTGTCAACCAGTGGGAGTAGCATTCTGCCGAATGTACCCTGGGGAAGCAAGCAATGGGTCATGGCCCTCGACCGTTGAGCACTTCCCCCGCTCCCGCTATACGGTATAATGCACACCATGCCTCGATCAGGCACGTCCGGCAAGGGCCGCCCGCCGAAGACTCCTTCTCTCCGGTTCTCCGCCAATGCGTTAACCGTCCTCCGTCGGCGTTACTTGGCCAAATCTCTGAGCGGGAAAATCATAGAAACGCCGGCGCAGTTGCTGTGGCGAACCGCGTCGGACGTTGCGTTGGCCGAACGACTGTATCCGGCCGATACCCGCCTGCCCGATGCAGCCAGGCAATTCTACGAATTAATGGCCCGACTCGAATTTCTTCCCAATTCGCCGACTCTCATGAACGCCGGGCGGCGGCTGCAACAACTCTCGGCGTGCTTTGTCCTTCCGGTCGAAGACTCTTTGGACTCCATTTTTGAAGCCGTCAAATTCCAGGCCTTGATTCATCAATCGGGCGGCGGGACCGGCTTCTCCTTCAGTCACCTCCGCCCGAAAGACGATCGCGTCGCTTCAACCAGCGGAGTTGCTTCAGGCCCGGTCTCCTTCATACGGATCTTTAACATGGCCACAGACGTCATCAAGCAAGGCGGCACGAGACGCGGAGCCAATATGGGCGTGCTGCGGGTGGACCACCCGGATATTTTGGAGTTCATCGGGGTCAAACAGAATTTGAGCGAGATGACGAATTTCAACTTGTCCGTTGGGATTACCGATGCGTTTATGCAGGCTGTCGAGCGCAACCGGACATATGCCCTGATCAATCCCCATGACGGCTCAACGGTTCGAAGCGTCTCTGCTCGAATGGTCTTTAACCGTCTCGTCGAAGCGGCCTGGGCAACCGGCGAGCCGGGCATGATTTTCCTCGACACGGTCAACCGCGCCAATCCGACGCCCCAACTCGGCACGATCGAATCGACCAACCCTTGCGGCGAGCAGCCGTTGTTGGCCCACGAGTCCTGTACGCTCGGATCGATCAATGTCGCCAAGTTCATCTCTCCCTCGAAAACCCATCCAGCAGTGGATTATGAACGGCTGGGCGACGCGGTTGCTCTCGCCGTTCGTTTCCTGGACAATGTCATCGACCGAAACCACTACCCTCTTCCCCAGATCGCTGCCGCAACAAGGCGGACAAGGAAAATCGGACTCGGCATCATGGGATTCGCCGATCTTCTGATCGCCCTGAACATTCGGTACGATACCCCGGAAGCTCTGGCGGTCGCGGAGTCGTTGATGAAGTTTGTGCAAGCCCGGGCACACAAGGCGTCGACCTATCTCGCGGCCGCGCGCGGGACCTTTCCAGCCTATCGAGCCAGCCGACTCAGCGCCACGGGCCAGCACCGTCGCAACGCCACCGTCACGACGATCGCTCCCACCGGCACCATTAGCATCATTGCCGATTGCTCGCCTGGCATTGAGCCGCTCTATGGGGTGCGAGTCGTCCGCACGGTCATGGAGGACGTGCGCCTGACCGGCTTACATCCGATGTTTGTTCATCGCGCGCGTGCTCTTGGCCTCGATCTTGCGAAACTTGAACGAGACGTGGCGGCTCACGAATCCATCCAACATCTCACGCAGATTCCTGCGGAGCTTCGCCGACTGTTCGTCACTGCACATGATGTGGCTCCCGATCAACATGTCCGTATGCAGGCCGTGTTTCAACGATACAGTGACAGCGGCGTATCGAAAACCATCAACTTGCCGGCGACCTCCACGCGCAAAGATGTTGCGGCAGCCTTTCGCTTGGCCTATCAACTGGGATGCAAAGGGTTGACCGTGTTCCGTTCAGGGAGCCGAGAAAAGCAGGTCCTCTCTTGCACTCAGATTCAAGCCTGTTGACCTGTGTAATACTCAAACCAATGGGAGAAATTCCCGAACGAAATTGACACCATCGGAGGATAATGATAAGTACTTCTCCAGATTAACCAGCAACTAAGACCTTGCCCCGTGCGCCCAGCAGGGAGGTATGCGATGGCGGCCTACACAGATTGCGTGACTATGCCAGGGACTCCCTTTCAATGGAGCCTCCTGTTTGCTCGTCAGCCGGAACCGGACTTGGAGTTCACCGAAGAGGAACTCGAACAAACCACGGCCACACGGCCGATGTCGCCAAAGAGACCAGGCAAGAAGTCCGGCGGAGGCCGACCCATCATGTGGGTGTTGCTGCTGATCCTTGTTGGCGGTATCGCCTATGTTGCCATGGAACCGGAGATGCTGACGGAGGTACTGAACCCCATCTTAGGTGAAAGCGCCCCCGTGGCAGGTCCGTCTCCACGTGTGGTGAGTCCCAAGCCCCAACCTCCTGCGACCCTGGCTCCAGCTCCGGTTCCGGCTCCAGCCACGGCTCCAGAGCCAGCGCCGACTGCTGCAGTTCCTGCGCCGCCGGCTCCAGCGATGACGCAACCCGCGGCAGTACCAACACCACCTGTGCCGCCAGTAGCCACAGCCGTTCCTATGTTTGCCGAAGGACAGAAAGTCACCGTCACGACAGATCCGATGGCGCCGGCCGAAGGCATCACGCTCACCATGGATTCCTCGGGAGCGAAACCCGGCGCCGTCGTGAAGCCGGGCGTGACGCTCACGGTCTTGGACGGAGAGCTACAAGGAAACGGTTGGGTCTATTCGGTTCGAACCGATGAGGGCATCAAAGGGTGGGTGCCGGAGAAACGTCTTCGGTTGAAATTCTGATCTTCACATCCCAATTCTTTCTCTTCTTCTCTCGGAATCAGCAGAGCAGCGACGATTCTGCTCTGTGTTATAATTCGCCGGTTCTACAGCTGTATTTTCTTCTCGATGGCTATGGGTCAACTGGGTGCGGTGATCTTTGACTTCGACGGTGTCATTGCTGATACCGAACCCTTGCACTTTGCGGGATTTCGCCGGACGCTTGCCGAAATTGGTATCACTCTCAACGAATCCGACTATTATGCGAACTATTTAGGCTATGACGACCGGGGCTGTTTCATCGCCGCTCTGCAGGCACACGGTCAGCCTGCCAATCCCGGAACCATCACTCGTTTGATGGAACGAAAAGCCCACGCCTATCTCGAATCGATCAAGGAAGACCTGATCATTTTCCCCGGCGTCCGCGAATTGGTGCAGGAGGCCGCAGCTTCCTATCCGTTAGCGATTGCTTCGGGAGCTTTTCGCCACGAGATCGAATTGATTCTTGAACAGAGCGGGCTGCGAAAACAGTTCTCACACATCACGAGCGCGCAAGACGTCACTCGAGGCAAACCGGACCCCCAACCCTTCCTCCATGCGCTGCACGGTCTCAACCGATTGCACCCTGATCAGGAAGTTCCTCCCGAAGCCTGTTTAGTCATTGAGGACTCGGTCCCAGGGATCCGGGCAGGGAAGGCCGCCGGCATGAAAGTGCTCGCTGTCGCCAATACCCATACTGTACAGGATCTCCATGAAGCGCATGCCGTCGCCCACAGTCTCGACGAAGTCCGTTTGTCCGAATTACGTGAGCGACTATGGCCCCGTCAATGAGAGAATCCAAGACGCGATGACTCCTGCAGAAGCTCAAGCCTATTGCACGGCCTTTACCAAGAAGAGCGGGAGCAATTTCTACTACTCGTTCCTCTTCCTGCCTCGCACTCGTCGGCAAGCGATGTATACGGTCTATGCTTTCTGCAAAGAGGTCGACAGCGCCGTCGATGAACCACCCCCAGGCAGCAACCCCAAGGAGGAATTGCGCCGATGGAGAACGGAGCTTGACGCGACCTATCACGGTACCCCCACTCTTCCCGTCACGATCAGTCTGGCCGAGCACGTTCGACGTCTCTCGATCCCGCAGGCCTATTTCGATGAGCTGATTAAAGGGGTCGAGATGGACCTGACGATGACGAGTTACAAGACGTTTCGCGACCTTTCACTCTATTGTTATCGGGTCGCGTCCGTCGTGGGGCTGATCTGCCTGCATGTGTTCGGCACCACCTCGGCACGGGCGCAAGACTATGCCGTCGACCTTGGCTTGGCGTTTCAGCTCACGAATATTCTCCGAGACCTTGGAACCGATGTTGCTCAAGGCCGTGTGTATCTGCCTGAGGAAGATCTGGAAAAGTTCGGCTGTTCGGCCGAACTGCTGCGACGTCGGCAGGACAGTCCTCAATTGCGAGAACTCATCCGTTTCGAGGCCGCGAGGGCACATGAGTACTATGACAAAGCTGTCGCCGCACTGGAAGCCTTACCAGCCAAGGACCGGCGGGCCCTGACGGTCGCAGAAATCATGCGCGCCGTGTATTTCAGGATGCTGCAACGTATTGAACAGGCCGAGTACTCTCCTTTTGGCCCCCGAGTTCGTCTCCCGACCACCCATCGACTGGCTGTAGCAGCCGGAGTGTGGCTTCGTTCTCGATTCTCGTGACTCGTCCAACCCCTTCATCGGTCATTGTCCTGGGCGGTGGCCTTGCCGGTTTGACAGCCGCCTACCGTCTGGCCTCCAACGGTCTTCGCATTACCCTCATTGAGCAACGCTCCGCCCTTGGAGGCAATGCCATCCAGTCGGACAAGGAGTGGGAGCCCTATCCGCTGACAATCTCCAATAGCCATGACGCAACGTGGAACCTCCTGCATTCGCTCGGTTCACGCATCAGTCCTGCCCACCTCCCACAGGTTCCGCTGGAGTTCTTGATGCCAGATGGCACCACGACCGCTTACCGATACACGCCTCTGCCTCAACCTGTGCACGTCCTCGTGAGTCTTTTTCGGTTCAACGGGTTGACATGGCCAGAACGCTGGCGACTGGTTTCATGGCTGGACCAGATCTGGGAGGGAGCCAGTCAACTGCCTTCTGACCTCGCCCATCGGACCGCTGATGCGTGGCTCGCGACGCTTGGGCAAGGTGAACGTGCACGCGAGACTATTTGGAACCCGCTGGCTCGGTGGTTGACCGGTAACCAGCTGACTCACCAGTCTGCCGACACCTTCCGTCAGGCGATTGAACAGACCTTTCTTCGATCGGCCCGCGAGAGTCGTTGGACGATCGTTCCGTCGCCCCACGCGTCACTGCTCCGCCCGATGATCGAGACGCTCAGGGCAAGCGGGGTTGCGGTCTTGCTCGATACCGAAGCCGCCCAACTACTTAGTGACGGCGATCACGTGACCGGAGTGCTCCTCAAAAACGGTTCCACTCTTCAAGGCGACTGGTACCTTGCGGCGCTTCCCCCTCACCGCCTCGCCGGACTTCTACCTGAACGGTGGCTCTCACGCTACGCCTACTTTCAGCAATTTGCGGAATTGATGACTCATGCGACGATCAGCGCACAAATTATTATCAGGCAATCGTTCACCAAGCCACGTATTCTACTTTTGAGCCGAGGCTTCTTCTATTCGATGGTCGCCCAGTCGGATGGATCGAATCACACGGTCTGTCGATTCTCCGGTGGAGGTGACGAGAGAGTCGATTCCATCACTTCAGACATCTTGCAGGCGAGCGCGGAAGAGGTTCTTCGATCGGTAACCCTGCTTGCTCCCGGACAAACCGTAGAATCTTTTGATTATCGGAGAAATGAAGAAGGATGCTTGTCTCTTGAACCAGGCGCACAACTTCGCCGCCCTCTTCAACGCAGTCCGATTGCCAACTTGCTCGTTTCAGGCGCCTGGACCGATACCGGCTGGCCGCCCAACAATAATATGGAGAGCGCCATTGTGAGCGCCGATCGTTGTGTGGAGATCGTGCACGGTTCGCTTGCATAATTGGGATCGATGGCGTTCTGACCGCTCAGCTGGAAGGCACACGAAGATAGCACTGATCCTCGAACCGTCCACCGCGAAGATATTTCGCGACCACAATCCACTCGTGTCGCGCATCAGTTAAGCTGACATAGGTCACGTCGTCGAGAATAAATGGTTGGATCGCAAAGAGTGTGGTCAAGGCAGGAGAAACTGCAACGTTCTCAATGCGGAGAGATGACAATGGATAGGTTCCGCCGGTCCGTTCGAACTTATCCGGCGTGGCAAGCAATGGACTCAAGTCCTGCCAGGTCGCTTGGTCGAGCACGGCACTGTCGGCGGGAAAGACGTACAAGCTGTCACTCGGCGCGCCTTTCATACAGAAGGTCGTCTTGACGACCAAATCCAGATGCCCATCGTTATCCAAATCCACAATCGCCTTGTCGAGGCTCGAACAATAGCGGGTTTTTGGACCGAGCCCCGCCAACGAAACCGGCTCCCACGTGATCGGACTGAACGGCTCTTTGTGTAAATTAAAGCGACGCCTCTCTTCCATGTTCTTCTGAAACAGTTCGACAACTCGTTCACAGAACAGCGTGTCCCTCGATGCCACCAGCTCCACCGAAGAAGCTGCGGCGGAGATCAACAGAAAGGTCGCCAGAAACATTCCGCTGAGAAAACCCAGTCTCGTACAGCCATACATGGTGCCAGTTTTACCCGCCTCACACATTGACAACCTCGTTTCTGCCCCCTAAGATGCCGACCACCTTCTTTTTGTCTCCATTCAATCATGACCGCCACGGCACTCCAAGAACTTGCCAAATCTCTTCACGATTGTCAGCGGTGCAAACTCGCCAAACTCGGCCGGACTCAAGTTGTATTCGGCGTCGGTAATCCTCACGCGACCATCATGTTCGTCGGCGAAGCCCCCGGTTTCTATGAAGATCAAAAAGGAGAACCGTTTGTCGGTGCGGCGGGGAAGCTCCTGAACGATCTCCTGCAGTCGGCCGGGCTGTCGCGGGACGAAATTTATATCGCGAACGTCATCAAATGCCGGCCGCCAAATAACCGCGACCCGGAAATGGATGAAGTGGATACCTGCAAGCCGTTTCTGATGCAGCAGATTCAGATGATCCGGCCCAAGCTGGTCTGTACCTTGGGAAACTGGGCCACCCAAACGCTTTTGGAACGGAAAGTGGGAATTACGAAAGTGAAAGCGCAGGCGTTCTACATGAAGGATTTTGTGATCTTCCCGCTGCTCCACCCGGCAGCGGCTCTGCACCAAGGCGGATTATTGGACCCATTGAAAGAGGACTTTAAGAAGCTGAAGGAATTCTTGGATCGCCACACCAAACCAGCCGATCCCACCGAGACCGCACCCGCAGCCACTCCCACGCTGCAGGTTGAATCACCAGTGCCGGCCCAAATGGATTTGTTTGGATCGTAACGAGCCATCACCGTCAGCGGTTCGCTCATGCTGCGAGAGCCTTATTACAAGGAAGGTTTGGCGTCTTCGAGATTGTTCGACTGGTTCGAATCAATCTCCCCCTCTCCACCTGAGGATGCTTCCTCTTCCGGCACTTCAAACCAAGCGACGAGCATGTCGTCCCACCAAGCCTCATCAACATCCTGGCCGGGATCGCTGCCGAGAAACGCCACATCGTCTTTGGTGACAGACGGGCCGACAAGGTTGGGTTGAAATTTGGCGCGATCGATCACTTCTCTGGTGGCATATCCTCCGACAATCCAGGAGTTCGGATCGGCACGTCGGGACTTGTAGGCTTTGAGGGCGATTTTGAAGTACGTGAAGATCTGCTGCTGAATGGGATCGCCTACGCCGGATTGCGGCAGGCTCAACGTTTTTTCGATCTTCTTTCTCCAATGCCGATCGTCGTACCGCGACGTAATCAGTTGGAGCATTTGTTTTCCAAGCTCGGGATCAAGCGCCATGTTTCCTCGGTTGTAGGTCAAAGGTACGAAGCTGAGTCCCGCCTCTTACCCTGATGCACATGAATGTCACTTGCTATTCTGATACGTCCCCATCAACTGTGCCTCTCCGATAATGTGGCCTTTCATCGCCTCTTCGAGCTTCTCCTTGGTCGGCTGCTTCAGGTCAGGTAGCACGGTGTCCAAGGCGTAGAGCTTATGGAAGTAGCGATGGCGGCCGATCGGCGGGCACGGTCCTCCGTAGCCCGTTCGCTTCCAGTCATTCACACCTTCCTTCGTTCCGGTAGGCAACGCCTTTACACCTTCCGGTAGCCCATTATTCGTGGCCGGGAGGTTATAGAGAATCCAGTGCACCCAGGTCATTTTCGGCGCGGCCGGGTCCGGGGCATCCGGATCATCGACAATCAACGCCAGGCTCTTGGCACCCGCTGGAAGGTCTGACCAAGCCAGCGGTGGTGAAACATCCTTGCCCTCGCAGGTATACATCGTCGGAATCGCACTCTGATTGTTGAACGCCGTCGAGGTCAGACGCATGTTCCCCTCCTCACAAGCCAGCGCGGCCGCTGTAGTCATAGCGTTTGCAAGCACCGCTGCTGCCAGCACGTCATAGCTCTGGCGACTCATACCCTGCCCGTTGATAGCCGGGACGAATCTCCGGTCATTCGCATGAACCCGTATGCGATTGGCTCCTGTGCGCTGTCAATTCCCCGCCACAGTCATGTCGGCGATCTTGACGGTCGGACTGGCAATCCGCCCCCGAAACACGAGATCGTTCCCCACCAATTCGATCCCTGCGAACATCCGCTGAAGCGTACTCGCAATCGTTATTTCTTCGACAGGATAGGCCAGTTCTCCGTTCTCGATCCAGAATCCACACGCTCCTCGAGAATAGTCTCCTGTCACCATATTTATCCCAAACCCGATCAACTCCGTCACATAGAGTCCCTGCCGGACGCTCGCAATAATCTCCTGCGCGGTCTTTGTCCCCGGCACAAGATACAGGTTGGTGGGCCCGACGGACGGATTCTCGCCTACACTCCGCGATGCGTTACCCGTCGAACTCAAGCCGAGCTTCCTCGCCGAATAGGTATCAAGGAGATAGCTCGTGAGGACACCTCGGTCAACCACAGTGGTTCTCCGTGTCGGAAGACCTTCACCATCGAACGGTTTTGAGCCGAGACCGCCGACCATCCGGCCATCGTCATACACCGTCACCCACTCTGGTGCGATCGACTTTCCGAGGTGATTCACGAGGAATGATGCTCCTTTATACAGAGCATATCCCGACACCGCGCTCGAAAGCGTCCCCATTAAACTGGCAGCCGTGTCCTGATCGAAGACGACGGGCACTCGTTGCGTGACTACTTTCCTGGCACCCAATCGACGGACCGTCCGCCGAGCCGCTTCTACGCCGATCGATTCCGGACTCTCAAGCTTGCTGAATTTTCGCTGAATGCCGTACCAGGAATCACGTTGCATCGTGCCGGTCTGTTGGTCTGTGGCGACCGGCGAAACCGAAAGGGAAAAACTCGAACTCCGAAATTCACCGATGAAGCCATGTGTATTACCGAGTATCACCCGCCCCGAGGAAGAATCGAACTCCGCTCCCTCCGAGTTCGTCACACGCGAATCCGCCGCCATGGCCGCGGATTCAGCTCGTCGCGCCAAATCGATTTGATAGTCGGTTTCCAGCTTAGTCGGGTCATGAAGGTTGAGGTCCGGTTTCTCAATCGCCATCTGTTCCGCGCCAGGGAGACCGGACAAAGGGTCTTCCACCACAGCCTTCGCCAAGGTACAGGTCTGCGTGACCAATTGATCTAACGATTCCTTCGAAAAGTCCGACGTGGACGTCGAGGCGGATCGCTTCCCCACGAACACCCGCAATCCCAGTTGCTTTTCTCGAGCCTTCGTCAAACGATCGACCGTCCCCAGACGGATCTGTACCGAAAAGGTCTCTCCCTCGGCAATGATGATATCGGCCTCGGTCGCACCAGACCGTTTCGCGTAACGGAGCACATCGGCGGCCAGTTCCGAATAGCCATTTCCTCGTTGCAGCTGATGGCTCATCGAATCCATACGCGAATCATCCTTGCGTGCCACCCACTGTTATTTCATCGATACGGATGGTGGGTAATCCGACACCGACGGGTACGGATTGTCCCTCCTTCCCACAGGTCCCGATCCCTTCATCGAGCTTCAGGTCATACCCGACCATTGAAACCTTGGTCAGAATCTCCGGCCCGCTGCCGATCAGGGTCGCGCCCTTCACCGGCCTTGTCACCTTCCCGCCTTCGATCAGGTACGCTTCGCTCGCGGAAAAGACAAATTTCCCGTTGGTGATGTCCACCTGACCTCCGCCGAACGACACGGCATAGAGCCCGTGCTCGACTGAGCGAATGATGTCCTGTGGATCAGACTCTCCGGCCAGCATGAAGGTGTTCGTCATACGGGGGAGTACGACGCTTTGATAGCTTTCGCGGCGTCCATTACCGGTCAACGGAATGCCCAACAACCGGGCGTTCAATTTGTCGGTAATATAGCCACGAAGAATTCCTCGCTCGATCAAGACGGTTCGGCTCGTAGCCGTCCCCTCATCATCCATATTCAAGGAGCCTCGGCGATTCGGCAATGTGCCGTCATCTACGATCGTACAGACATCCGACGCGACGCGTTTGCCGATCAGGTTCGAAAACGCGGAGGTCTTCTTCCGATTGAAGTCGGCTTCCAGTCCGTGGCCGATGGCTTCGTGCAACAGGATCCCCGGCCACCCGCCTCCCAACACCACCGGCATGACACCCGCGGGAGCTGCCACGGCAGAGAGATTGAGGATCGCCTGCCTCGCTGCCTCCCGCGCATACGCCAAAAACCGTTCTTCGTTCTGATAAAACTCGAATGGAACGCGACCACCTCCGCCAAACGTCCCGACCTGACGATTCCCATTCTCCTCGGCGATACAGGTGACTTGGAGTCTCGACAACGGTTGGACATCACTGACCATCGTGCCATCCGATGTCGCCACGACGACACGCTTGTATTCCGTATTGAACGACGCCATCACATTCTTAATCCTCGAGTCATAGCGTCGTGCTTCGATGTCAATCGCGTTGAGCAGGGCCACACGGTCGGCCGTTGCCACCTCGATTTGCGTATGTTCAACCGGATAGAGATTCCTGGTCGGACGCTGGTAGACAGGAACGGGAACAGAGTGGCCGGCGGTGTGGGACTGTGCGATATAGCGGGCTGTATCAGCGGCAAGTTCCAAGTCCTTCCTGGTCAGCTCGTCCGAATAGGCAAACCCGGTTTTTTCTCCTGCCGTAGCCCTGACACCAACCCCTTGCGCGATGTTCTTGGTCGCTCGCTTCACCAGCGATTCTTCCATCGAGACGGATTCGGACACACAGGATTCGAAATAGAGATCCGCATAGTCCACCTCGCGAACCTTGATCCGTCCGAGGGCTGCTTGCACTTCTCCTTCACTTAAACCGAACGTCGTCAACTGGACCAGTTCTCCCATGAGACGGGACACCCTTTCTAATCCATGATTTGATCGATACAAGAAGAGGGCGGAGTATAGCCGATTCAATTCCGCAGGCGCAATGTGAACGCTTCCAACGTCAGGCTTTTTCAGGAGAAAATTCCAAGATAGCGTTTGACTTTCGGAACCCTCACCAGTAGACTTTGTACACCTGCCTACACGACACTCACAGAAAGGATCCGAGTCAGACTCTGTATGGAACGGAGACAGTCTTTAAGCCTCGAAGAGCTATCCGAACACGAACTGGCTGCCAAACTCGAACCGGACCTTTTCCCGAAACATGTCGCCGTCATCATGGATGGGAACGGGCGCTGGGCTGAACTCCGCGGCCTGCCGCGCATTGCCGGTCACCGGGAGGGCATTCAGTCCGTCCGTGAGCTCATTACTCATTGTCTCGAACTCGGCATCCGGGCCCTGACGATCTACGCCTTCTCACAGGAAAATTGGAAGCGCCCCTCTCAGGAGATCAGTGCACTGATGGGACTGTTGGAGCATTATCTCTCCACCGAACGATCCAAACTCGTCGAGCAAGGCGTCCGGTTTCGTGCCATCGGTCGCATCGAATCACTTCCACCGTCTGCCGTTCAGTGGGTCCGGACTACTGAGCAGGAAACTGCGCATCTGGACAGACTCCATCTGACCGTCGCCCTCAGCTATGGCGGCCGCTCGGAGATCACCGATGCGGTGAAACGACTCCTCCGCGACGTGCAGGAAGGCAAGCTCAGTCCAAGCGACATTGATGAGTCACGGCTGCAACTGTACCTCTACACACACGATCTTCCCGATCCCGATCTGCTGATTCGAACGAGTGGAGAAACCCGCATCAGCAATTTTCTACTCTGGCAACTCGCCTATACCGAGTTGTATTTCACTCCAACCCTGTGGCCCGACTTCCGTCGTCGAGAATTTCTGCTTGCGTTGCTGGAATACCAGCGACGTGACCGACGATTCGGTCGTGTGCTCAGCGCGCTATCGTCATAGCCCGTATCGTGGAACCGCACATTTCGGAGTACCGCGCCGCCGACCATCATCAGACCGACTCCGCGTCGGTTACCGCACGGTTTGACCTGCGGCGCGTGTATACAGCGATCGCGCTGGCACCGCTCATTTACGCGGTGATCCGCTATTTGCCCTCTGTCGCATTCATCGCCCTTGCTTTTGTCATCGGAGCAACCGCGCTCTACGAATTTTATCGCCTGTTCTTTCATGAACGCACGAACGGCGTGCTGATCGGAATCGGACTCTTGACCCTCGCCAACTTATTCGTGAGCGTGTATTGGCACGGTGCCGGCATGGAGATGCTGTTCTTGGGAGCGGCTGCCGTCTTGATCATGCCCCTGATTATTCATGAGAACCTGCAACACCATTTGATCGATAGCGCGGTCACGCTGTTTGGAGTCGTCTACATCGGGGGCGCACTCAGTCACATGATTCTGATTCGCTCTTTGCCGCAGGGAGAGTCGTTGGCTCTCTTCATTCTTTTCGCTACTTGGGCCGCTGATACAGGTGCCTATTTCGTGGGGAAAACGTTTGGACGTCATCCACTGGTTCCCGCGATCAGTCCCAAGAAAACTGTCGAGGGACTGCTGGGTGGCTTGGCGTTTGCTATCATTGCGGTCTATGTGTGCAGGTCCTGGATTCCGTCTGACGACGTCAGCATGGCAGGTTGCGTTGGATTGGGGAGTATGTTGACAATCGCGGGCCTCATCGGCGATCTCGCTGAGTCGGCTCTCAAACGGAGCGCCGGCGTGAAGGATTCTAGCGGACTTCTTCCAGGACACGGCGGCATGCTGGATCGCATCGATAGTCTCTTGTTCACGGCACCTGCGTTCTACTACTATGTTCGGTACAGCGGGATCCCGCTCTACGGATCCTAGCGGTTCGTCACCGGGAGACTGTCCATGAAAACCATCGTCATTCTCGGTTCCACCGGCTCGATCGGCACCAATACACTGGACATCGTCGACCGGTTCCCCGATGAATTTTGCGTGGCGGGCCTCAGCGCCGGGACCAACGATGAAAAGTTGGAAGAGCAGATTCGCCGATTCAAACCTCGCTTGGTGGCGCTTTCGAATGAATCAGCCGCTGCGCGCCTGAGGCGGCGGTGCGCGGATCTTCCGGTGAAGATTCTGTCAGGAACGGACGGTGTCGCGCAGGTCGCCTCGATTCCCGAGGCCGAAATGGTCATCTCCGCCATCGTCGGCGGGGCCGGGCTTGTCCCCACCTTGGCTGCCATTCGCGCCAACAAGCATATTGCATTGGCCAACAAAGAGCCGATGGTCATGGCAGGCAAGTTGATGCAGGAAGAAGCCCGGAAACACGGCATTCGCATTTATCCGGTCGATAGCGAACACAGCGCGATTTTCCAATCTCTTGAGGGGCATCGGGTGGAAGACGTCCGCCGGCTGATACTGACAGCTTCGGGCGGCGCACTCTGGACTCTTACCAAAGAGGAACTGCAGGACGTGACGCCGGAGCGCGCACTGCAACATCCCAATTGGAAGATGGGCGCCAAGATCACCGTCGATTCTGCCACGCTGATGAATAAAGGGCTCGAAGTCGTTGAAGCGCGCTGGCTCTTCGACATTCCGGAATCAAGAATCGACGTCCTGATCCATCGGGAAAGCATCATTCACTCTTTGGTAGAATATCAAGATCGATCGATGATCGCGCAGTTGGGGCTACCGGACATGCGAACGCCGATTTCATACGCGATGCGTTATCCCGAACGAATGCCGTTGGATCTGCCCTCACTGGACCTAACGGAGATCGGGAAATTGACCTTCTGCAAGCCTGATCACGATCGATTTCCGTGTTTGGGCCTGGGCTACGAGTCCTTGCGTGTGGGCGGAACGATGCCTGCGACGATGAACGCTGCCAACGAAGTGGCAGTCGAGGCCTTCCTGAACGGCGGCATTCGGTTCGTCGACATTGCGGAAGTTATTCGTTCGACCATGGAGGCACACCAACCTGACGAGGTCGAATCACTGGATGACGCCCTTGAAACGGATCGCTGGGCACGAGAGAAGGCTGAAGCCCTTATCCACGCACTTGCAAAATAGTACGACCGTCGAGGTCTGGTGGCAATCATCATGACTTCTGAATTCAACGTTGATTGAGGAACTCTAGCGTGTTGTCTGCGTTCACATGGTCTCCCGATGCGATGTGGTTATTCCTCCAGAAGGCCTGGTGGTTTCTTGTAGTCCTCGGGGTTCTGGTCGCTTTCCATGAACTCGGACACTTTTTGGCCGCTCGGTGGGTCGGCGTCCGTGTCCTGAAATTTTCACTCGGTTTTGGACCAAAATTACTCGGCCGCCAAGTAGGTGAAACAGAATACCTCCTCTCCGCTATTCCCCTCGGCGGCTATGTCAAATTGTTCGGTGAAGACGAAAGCGAAGCAATCACCTCAGAGGATCGAAAGCGATCCTTCGCGCACCAGGGATTGTGGGGGAAGGTCCTCATCGTTGCCGCTGGGCCTGGATTCAACTTCATCTTGGCCTACTTGATCTTCGCCGGCTGGCTGGCGACCGGCGCACCGCTGTTTGTTCCCACCTTTCGAGATTTGAGCCCCGATATCGAAGTGATGGTGCCAGGATCACCTGCCGACAATGCTGGCATGCAGATCGGAGATCGCGTCACTCAGGTCAATGGCAAAGATATCTCCACGAGAACCGAACTCCTCGATGCCGTGGCCAAAAGCAACGGGCAGCCGCTACCCCTCACGGTGAAACGGGATAGCCGAACCATACCTCTGACCGTCACGCCGATCCCCTCTCCACCTGGGCACGTTGCCGGACCGGCCGAGGACGGGACGTACTACCTCGGCATCGAAGAAACACCTCCTCTCGTCACCTCCGTTTTGCACGGTTCCGCCGCGGCCGCAGCCGGTCTCAAAGCCGGCGATCAGGTCGTGTCGATCGAGGGGAAACCCATCTATACATGGTCGCAGATGACGGGAATCGTGAAAGAGAGTCCTCGTCGCCCGCTTCACATGGAAATTCTGCGCGAGGGCCAGCGAATACCGCTGACCGTGACTCCAGCCGGCGAACAAACCACCGTCAACGGTCAAACGGTCGAAATCGGAAAGATCGGGATTTCTGGACCTGGCCGTTCACTCGTACGCTCAAGCAGTCCGTTGATGTCCCTGTACAGCGGACTCGAAGCGACTTGGGGATGGACCGAGCTGACTGCCATCGGCATTTACAAAATGATCGTGGGCGATATCTCCAGCAAGAATATCGGCGGTCCACTGACCATAGCGAACATCTCCGGAGAAGCCGCAGCCCAAGGGCCATCCAGTGTGATTTTCCTCATCGCCATTCTGAGCATTAACCTGGGAGTCCTGAATCTCTTGCCCATTCCCATCCTGGACGGTGGGCACCTGTTGTTTTTCTTGATCGAGGGCATACTCCGGAAGCCGCTCGGCGATCGCCAACGGGAACTCGCCCAGCAGGTAGGCTTGGTCCTCTTGGTCGGCATCATGATCTTCGCCTTCTGGAACGATCTCGAACGTATGCTCTCCCGCTGACGTCTGATGCGAGCCTCTCAACTCCTCATTCCCACCCTCCGGGAAGATCCCGGTGAAGCGGAAACCGTGAGTCATCGGCTCATGCTCCGCGCCGGCCTCATTCGTAAGGTGGCAGCTGGCATCTACACCTATCTGCCGCTCGGTCTTCGGGTGATCCGGAAGGTCGAGCAGATCATCCGGGAGGAGATGAATCGGGCGGGCGCGCAAGAATTGCTGATGCCGGTGGCTTCACCGGCTGAACTCTGGAAAGAAACCGGGCGGTGGAACTTTTACGGGAAAGAACTGATCCGGTTCAAAGACCGGCATGAACGCGATTTTTGTCTAGGTCCGACTCACGAAGAGATTATCACCGACCTCTTTCGACGCGAAGTCCGCTCCTACCGACAACTCCCCATGAATTTCTATCAAATTCAGACGAAGTTCCGGGATGAGATCCGCCCCCGGTTCGGCCTGATGCGCGGACGCGAATTCATCATGAAGGACGCCTATAGCTTCGACAGAGACGAGGCGGGCGCCCGACTCAGTTATCAGAAAATGTACGACGCGTACTGCCGTATCTTTACCCGCTGCGGCTTGAAGTTCCGTCCCGTCGAAGCCGACACGGGCCTGATTGGTGGGACATCATCCCATGAGTTCATGGTGCTGGCCGAGACAGGGGAAGAAACCATTGTCTACAGCGACACCGGCACCTACGCAGCCAACGTGGAACGGGCCGAGGTCCTTCCGCCGGTCGAAATGGACACCAGCCCCTTGCGTCCGCTGCAATCCGTCTCTACGCCTGGATGTCGCACGGTCGAAGAGGTGACGGCATTTCTGAAAATTACTCCGCAACAACTGGTGAAGACACTCCTCTACTCGACCGGAAAGGAAACGGTTGCGGTGCTGATTCGAGGAGATCACGAAGCAAACGAGATTAAAATCAAGCGACTCTTGGGCGTGTCCGAACTGGAACTTGCCAGCGCGACGACGATTGAGCAGGTCACTGGGGCGCCCGTTGGTTTTGCCGGACCAGTGGGTTTAAGCGACGTGCGGGTGATCGCCGATCATGCCGTCAAGGCGTTGCGCAATTTCGTTGTCGGCGGCAATCGGAACGACACCCATTACCTGAACGCCAATTGGGGACGCGATTTTTCAGCCGAACAATTCGCTGATTTACGGAATGCCCGCTCTGGCGACCCGTCACCTCGGAAAGACGGTACCCTCAAAGCGACGAGAGGCATCGAGGTCGGACACGTATTCATGCTCGGGACCAAGTACAGCCAAGCGATGCAGGCGTCCTACCTAGATCCCAAGGGGCAAGAGACTCTGACGGTCATGGGCTGTTACGGCATCGGGGTCGGGAGAACGGCAGCCGCGGCGATCGAACAAAATCATGACGACAAGGGAATCATTTGGCCCTTTCCCATTGCTCCGATCCATGTGCACCTCCTCACCCTCAGTCAGTCGGCGACGACGATTGAAGCGGCCACTCGTCTCTATCAGGAGTTGCCCGAGGCAGGGTTTGAAGTCCTCTGGGACGACCGTGACGAACGAGCCGGTGTCAAATTCAATGATGCCGATCTTCTCGGCGCACCCTTCCAGATTGTCATCGGCGATAAGGGTCTTGCCGATGGCTTGATCGAGCTTAAATCCCGGAAAGATAGCGTCAAAGTCAAGCACCCGCCTGCCCAGATACTCAGCCACCTTCTTGATCTGAAGTCGACCGTTGTCCCAACACTCAACCAGGCCTTGTAGGTTTTTAGGATAGAAACCTCAGACAGGGTCAGCCTGAAAACGCCTTTCGCTTGCCTTCCGCCCGGTATCAGCTAGACTGACAATCAACCTTCTCGAACAGGGAAATCCATTCAGAAATGTACTCCCCAAGGAGTCAGAGAAGCGCCTCGCAGTCAGCGGCCCTGAGGATTTCATAGAATGCACGCCAAGCCCATGCCTCAAAACATGCAGGAGCTCCAGCAGAAGGTCGAATTCGCAGAACACGTTAAGCGCATCACGAACCAAATCCATGCCGCCAGCGATTTAGACCAAATTCTGCTCGACCTGCATAAAGATATTCTCAGTCTGTTCGATGCGGAAGATCTGACTCTGTTCGCCTTCGACTCAGAAAAGAAAGAGATTTTCTCAAAGGTCCCGCATATCGATACCGTCGAGGAAGTTCGTATTCCCATCACCGAGCAAAGCCTCGCGGGATTTTGCGCCAAATACCTCCGTCCGGTTAATATTCTCGATGCCTACAACGTTGCAGAATTACAGGGCATTCATCCCTCGCTTATTCACGACACCTCCTACGACAAGCGAACCGGATTCAGGACCAAACAGGTCCTGACATATCCGATCGTTGCTGACAACAAATACTTGATGGGGGTCCTGCAGCTGCTTAACAAGAAAAGCGGCGGGCGGTTCACCAGAAAGGACGAAGAGTCCGTCGCAGAAATAGCCAAGGCGCTCGGCATTGCCTTCTTTAATCTGAAAAAGATCACGAAAAAGAACCCCACGAAATTTGATCTGCTCGTCACGAACAACCGCATCACGCAAAATGAACTCGACCATGCCGTTGCCGAAGCACGCAAAAGCATTTCCTCCGACCTGGAAACCATCCTGATCGAGAAGTACAAAGTGCCGAAAGTCGACATCGGGAAATCCTTGGCTCAGTTCCACAAGTGTCCCTATATAGAATACAGTGATCGAACCATCGTCGATGTCGAACTGCTCAAGAATCTCAACGTCGACTACCTCAAGAAAAACCACTGGATGCCCCTCAAACGGGACCGCACCGCAATCGAGATCCTGACAGATGACCCCGGCGATCTGGATCGGGTGGCGGACATCAAGCGAACGTTTCCTGGTCTCAACATCCGGTTCGCCGTCAGCCTTCGCCGCGATATCATCCAATTTCTCAATACCGCCACCGGTCAGGGTGACGCCGGGGGACGAAAATTGGATGAAAATGTGTCCGACATCCTCGGCGAGTTGACCAGCGAAGCTCAAGCTGAGGCCATGGAAGAGGCTTCGGCAGGCGGCGGGCTTGATGAAAACGACAGTGCAATCGTGCGGCTGGGGAACCAAATCATCGCCGACGCTTATCGGCAGGGGGCGTCAGACATTCACGTCGAGCCCTATGGGGACAAGCGGGAAACGCTGGTTCGCTTCCGGGTGGACGGCGACTGTTTCGAGTACATGAAGATTCCGCAGAGCTACCGCCGCGCCATCGTCTCGCGATTAAAGATCATGGCCAATCTCGACATCGCGGAACGGCGCAAACCCCAAGACGGCAAGATCAAATTCAAATTGGGCGGCGACCGGGAAATCGAGTTGCGCGTCGCGACGATTCCGACCGCCGGCTATAACGAAGACGTCGTGATGCGTATCCTGGCAGCCAGTGAACCTTTGCCGTTGGAAAAGATGGGATTCTCCGATCGGAATTTGAAAATCCTCAGACAGATTGCCGAGAAACCGTACGGGATTATTCTCTGCGTAGGTCCGACGGGATCAGGAAAAACTACCACCCTCCATTCTGTACTCGGTTCTATCAACACGCCTGACATCAAGATCTGGACTGCCGAAGATCCGGTCGAAATCACTCAATATGGGCTCCGTCAGGTCCAAGTTCAGCCAAAGATCAGTTTCACGTTCGCTGCAGCCATGCGCGCCTTCCTCCGTGCTGATCCTGATGTGATCATGGTTGGTGAGATGCGGGATAAAGAGACAGCCGACATCGGCATCGAAGCCTCACTCACTGGGCACTTAGTCTTGAGCACTCTCCACACCAACAGCGCGGTGGAGACGGTAACCCGGCTGCTCGACATGGGCTGCGACTCCTTCAGTTTTGCCGATGCAATGCTCGGCGTGCTCGCCCAGCGTCTATCCCGACGGGTCTGCAAGGACTGCAAGGAGCAATACGTCGGCAGCAAGGAAGAATACGAAGAACTGCGGCAGGGCTACGGTCCCGAATACTGGGACAAACTTGGTATCAAGCAAGACAATTCGTTCCGCTTGGCGCGCGGAAAGGGCTGCGAGACCTGCAACCGTTCAGGGTACAAGGGCCGGGTCGCGTTGCATGAACTCTTAGAGGGGACCGATCGGATGAAGAAGCTGGTCCAATCCAAGGCCCGGACGGAAGAGATCCTGAAGGTCGCGCTGGAAGAAGGCATGACGACTCTCGTTCAGGACGGCATCCTAAAGGTGCTTCAGGGCCACACGACCTACAAGGAAGTGAAAGCCGTCGCGATCAAGTAACCCCCCCCCACAGGAAATCCTTTACAGGCCGTTCCCCATCGGGCTGAGGATGGCGTGCACCTGTGCAGCACAATCCTCCGATGACAATACGCTTTCGGTATGGCTATGCTGTGAGCTGGGTGGAAGAGGTCTGCGTAAGGTATTTACGGAGTCGCGTTTCCGCAGTGCGGGATAGGATTGCGAATTCCAACCCAAAGGTTTGGTCATTCCCCCATCGGACAGTCGCATCGGCATTCATGGTCGAAATTTGATTGGGCAGCCGCAGACTGACAGCCAGCTGATCACCCGGTGTCATGGTGACAGCGCTCATCACTCTCGCACCCTTTAGGGATACATCCAGAACCACACCGAGGCCCTCGCGATCAGCAGAAAGCCAGCGGACTAATCCAGTCCTTGAAAACACACAGACAAATGGGGCGAGGATGCGCAAACGCGGATGTTGTCGCAGTTCACTCTGCATAGGTTCGTGAGTAGATCGCATTTCCCATTACCAGATGTATCAGCCCTGTACCATACGCTAGCTTCATCAGTTCACGAACATATTTTCGAAAAGTTGTCACCGGCTGCTGCCAATCCCGTCACCGCTACCCTTGGCACGAGCCGAACTTGCGAGGGTGCCGAAAGATACCCCCTGTCCGCCTTCCCGTGCGCAGGGTCTGTCGGTTCCTTGATATACTGACCGATTGTGGTGGTACCCCCCCTTAGGGGAGTAGAAATTTCTGAGATTGGAGGCCATGATATGCGGCGCTGTCCGGGCAAACAGCATTATCCGATCCGTGTCGAACCTGAATGGGAGGACAATAATGTGGAGGAGACGTTCGGTTGTCATCACCTTGTCCCTAGCGATCGTCTATGGGGGGCTTGCTCCAACCGTATCCAGTTCGGACACAGAAAGTGAGAGCATTGAAACCGGCCGCCTCATCGCCATCCTCTTGGACTCTGGTCGAACCACCATCGCTCTGAACCAGTCTCTGATTAATGACAAAACCCGAGGCGACAAAGGCTTTACCCCTGACGTGTTCGAACGGCAATTGTTCGCAGTCTATCGCGAGCGAACCGGGATTGATCTCGCCTCCCTGGCGCAGGCCGAGATACCAGAAATGGCGAAACCCCTCTTGAAGCGGTTGGTGGAGGAGAGCAAAAAAACCCTCGCCTCCTACCAAACCGTCATTAATTTAGAGGGGCTCGCGTACAAAGGACTCATCCCAGCCACGTTTGGCACCGAAACCGCGGGACGATTTCAAGTGTGGTCCGGCATCTATCTTAAACAGACCGCACCAACTCACCTCCTGCGCAACCCCAAGAATAAACCGGATGAGTACGAACTCCGAGCACTGGAACGAATAACAAACTCCGGTCCCCCCCCGCAAAATGACGCGACCATCAGCGAGACGATCGATCACGAGAAAACGGTTCGTGTCATTCTCCCTTTGTACTATAGCAAGGCGTGCCTCAGCTGCCACGGGGAACCAAAGGGCGAACGCGATATCACCGGCTATCCTCGAGAGGGAGGACGAGAGGGAGAGCTAGGTGGAGCGATCAGCGTCAAACTACCTCTTCAATAACGCCGAGCCTCGGACAAGAGCGACATCTGGGAAGCCGAGGCAAGGTACTTTCGCAGACGGCTCTGGGTTACGGGAGACAGTCTCCTGAAGGCCAGACCGTAAAAGCTATCTTTCGTCCACTGGACGGTCGCCACAGCAATTTCGGCCGAGGCAATCTGCTTCGGGAGGCGGAGACTCAGGGCCACCTCCTCTCCAGGTTTGATCGCAGCTTCGGTGCTTACCCGCACCCCTCGGAGCGAGAGATCATAAACGACACCGAGGTCAATGCTTGGTCGTGCAAACCACCGTCGTGAAACCACTCGTGACAGCGCACAGACAAATGGCGTGGAAATGCGGACGCGAGGATGTCGGCGGAAATAGTTGAGCGTGCTTGACCGAACTGACGTCCCGTCCATCGCTTGGCCTCGTGGTAGTCATACTCTACACGACGACCGTCACCTGAGAAATCAATTCTGCCGTTTTTGCGCGACAGCGGCCCTCCCAGACAAAGATTCGTCTTCATTTTCTGATGCCATCAGTTCCCATCGTAATAAGACTCACAAAGATGCTTTTGGGGCTTGTTCTCATAGGAATACCAGGTATAATGGTCCTCGGAGTGCCCACAGCCCGACGCTATACTAATAGAGAGTGACGGCATTGCTGCTGGCCAAGGAAAGCACCGCGCGACCACGAAATCCGACATTCCCTCACCGATGACGTCTCGCACACATCCGGTAAGTGAACGGATAGACCCATCGCTAGGAGACAATTCCGTGTCTCAGTCCAATATCCCAACGCTCACGTACACAGATGTTGCCCGCGCGGTCATACGACGCCACCACAAAGGATGGACAGTTCTCTTGTTTGCGTCCGTCGTGCTCAGCGCCGTCGTGGGTGTGCCGCTCTACGGCTATCTCTATCACTACACGTGGCTTGACTGGTCGTTGTTCGGGCTGCTCTATCTCGTGAGCGGCCTCGGAATCACGGTCGGCTACCACCGTCTCATGGCCCATCGCAGCTTTGACTGCCCGAACTGGGTGAAAGCCGCCCTTTTAATCGCCGGAGCCTGGGCACTGCAAAATTCCGCCATTAAGTGGACTGCTGATCATGTCCGCCACCATGTACACTGCGACGATGAGAAAGACCCCTATAATGCACAATTGGGCTTTTGGCATAGTCACTGCGGGTGGCTTTTGACCCCGGACCTCCACGCTGATACGAAATATGCCTCGCGCGTGGCAATTGACCCGGTTGCCATCTGGCAGCACCGGAACTACGCGGTCCTGGTACTCAGTGGGCTCGCTGGGACGTTTGTGATCGGGTTTCTGTATAACGGCATCATGGGGGGAATCGGGTGCTTTCTCCTCGCCGGCGTCGGTCGCACGTTCGCAGTGCTCAATTCGACATTCTGCATCAACTCCATCTGTCATCTGTGGGGACACCAACCGCATAGTACTGCGGATTCCAGTCGTGACAGTTGGTGGGTCTCACTGATCACGTTCGGCGAGGGGTACCATAACTACCACCACGCCTATCCAACGGACTATCGAAACGGCCCGCGCTGGTATGACTTCGACCCTTCCAAATGGGTGATCCGAGCACTCTACTCACTCGGCCTGGCGAATGATCTGCGCACCGCCAATTTCGCTGCGACAACCTCCGTCAGGCAGTCCCCGTCTACTCTCTAGCCCACTAATCAGGCGCAGCCGCCACCGAGAATGTTTCTCCAAGCCGATGATTCGCCTCGCCGTGCGCCCCCTTGACCAGGGTTTCTATCGAGGCGTAGAGTGAACTCACGTCAACAACCGCCTCGCTCGGAGGTGAGGCCATGGTCCTCCGTGGAGAACAGATCCAACGGTGTGGGCCTGGCAAGTGTAAGCCTCTCTCCCATTACCCTTTTATCAAGCACAGAGCCGAGTTGCATCCGGACAGTGTTCGCACTTTCCCATGGTCAGATCTGTGCGCGCCAAGCTGTCTTTCATTGCCCGAACTCGTTTCATGCGGCCTAAACGTGGGCTCGCACGGCACACGCCCTACTGACCAGCTGTCCTTGGATTGAAAGGAGGTCGTTATGTCGTACCGCTACAATGCCACCGACATCATCGTAGGTGTCGGAACGTCTGCGATCGTATTCGGAGCGCTGCTGTTTTTTCTCGTCGCCAATGGAACCATCGAAGCCGCGCTCCCGCAACCTACCCCCATGGAGTCCTCCACCACAATTGAGGCAGGGATGACTTGGCTCCAGCCGGCCGTCGGCCAAGCCATTGTCGAGCAAGCACTCTATGAACGGCGCGGCAATCAGGCAATGGCAGAAGCCGCTTCTGAATGGAACCGCGCGACCTTGGCTCACCACGAGTTCCAATCTCTGTCAGGGGACCCCTTCGGCGCTGTGATGCACCGGGCTATGACAGTTCCTGCTGAACATCAGGCTCGTGTTCAAGGTGTCCTGGGACGGACCATTGTGAACTTTACTCAACGTGGTATTCGGAATGGGGCACTTTCAGCCGATCAGTACCTATCAGATTTCAACACCAGTATGATTCGTGCGACAGAAGCCAGAGGGCAGGAACTTGACCGGGATTTTTCCTCGAATTGGCAGGCAATCCTAGGTCGTGACATTGTGTGGGCGTTCCAGAGCTACACCAGTCGGGCTGACGGCATCCAAGAGCGATTGGGGGCGGCGTTGCTGCACGTGATACAAGCCCGACAATCGCTGGAAGAAGGCATGGCTGTCCAGCAACCTCAGATGGGGAGCTTAGTGGTGGCAGCCATTCGAACCGAAGATTTGATAGGGCGCTTGACCCTGCTCGAGGCAATCGAGTCACTACCTGAAACTGCCCCGGTGCCCTCTACCAAGCAGGCGTCCTGGCCGGAGATGCCGATCGGATTCCTGATCGCAGCCGGTTTCATGCTCGTGGTCGTCTTTTTCGGAGGGCTTTCGATGACAGCTCGAAGCCGAGAAGCAAAGGACGTTGCCACGATGCAGCGCCATTCAACCAAGTGGGTATATCGCATGGCAGCGTGAATGAATACGAATCAACAAGGCCGAGGACGGGTATCGCCGAGAGGAGCGCATGTCATTGGGATATTGGGGAATCGTGACGGGGCTCGTGGCATTGGTGGCGACCCTCTTCATCTGTTTGGAGTTGGTATACTCCGACTCCAAGACATCTCCCGACACATCGCCGCCTTTAAAGGACCGACCAGGTGAGATGTCGAGAGGGAACGCCACCGACCGTCGGCTGGCGGCGTAAGAATCGCCAGTCCCGGCACGATACGGGGTTGATGTAATAGGAGGAGCCTATGGTCGAGATCATCGGTCTCGCAATGACCGGTGCGCTCGTTTGGTTGTTGGTCTCGGTCATGGCCGGAGAGAGCAATGCGGCACGGCGACGGATCGAGTCGATTCACAAGACCACTTAGCCCGTCGAAGCCGACCTGAAGCCTGCACAGCGAGCAGCCTAAGAAACGACCAGCAAGGCAAGTTCCCGGCAAGATAGGCCTACCCCATGCAAGTGGAGGCAGCGCGTGAGACGAGCGCGCATACCTCTGTGATATTCCGACATATGCCAATGCGACGGCAAGCACGAGGGCACCGAGAGCCATCGTATGACCATCCGTGTCGCCTCTGCCTGCGCAACCTGCAGGACCAGAAGCAACTGCACGAGCACTGCCTGAAGATTTTTGCCAGGTGTACGGTGTCTCGCCCCCAACAGCCCACGATAAAAATACAAACCACACACGAAACCGTTGCCAAAAGGCCCTATTGCCCTGCTTCTTTGACCTTGTCAGCCGTCCGTTCTGCGTTTTTCTCCAGCGTCCCTTCCACTCCTCGAGCCTCGTCCATCGGCGTCTTGATGGCGTCGACGGCCTGCTGTGCCGCTCGATCCACGGTTGACGTTGGCTGAGGAGGCTGGGCTTTTTCAGCGGGAGTCTCCCGTTGGCACCCAAGCATTCCGGCAATGAGAACCAGATAGACGAGTAGAAGGACATGAGACGATCGTGTAGTCATAAGCACCTCCCTTGCACACGGCTCCATCCGTATATTGCCACAAGCACCACGACATGATTCAGGTACCTCAGGACAGTAGCCTATCCCGATTTCTTCACTGGCTCACGGCTCAGCGCCTGGATCTCGGCTGCAACCCGCAATCCACTTTCCACCGCTCCGTTCATGTATCCTTGCCATTGCAGGCTGGTCTGTTCACCGGCGAAGAGAATACGTCCACAAGGCCGAGCCAGCCACGCGCGTAGCGTCGGATCAAACCTTCGCCCGAAGACTGCGTAGCCGCCCTGCACCCAGGGATTTTTCTCCCACGTGACGGAACGCATCGCGACCAAATTCCTTCGCCGCTTGCCGAGCCAGTCGAGCGCTCGCACGAGACCCGCCGTCCCGGAACCCGATAGAAGCCTACGAGTAGCCTCACTCGTTGTGCCTCCGGCCATGAGGCATAAAATCCCTGCCCTCCCCTTCTGCTGTTCGTTCGCATCCCATACAGCACCGATCGGCAGGTTCGTGCCATAGGCTAATCGCTGATTCGGTTTTTTCCAGAAGCGGCGATCAAACTGCAGCAGCGTTTTGGTCACCGGTCCGTAGGCTAATGTCGAGATGGCAGCAGCCTGTTCACGAGGCAAGGGGGGACGGATATCCAGCATCCGTACCCTCGTGGCCGGCAGCGCGAGAACGAGAAAGTCGGATCGGAGCCATGTTTCGTGATCGCCGGAACGGAAACGCACACGAACTGTGGTGTTCGACTGGGATACCGCCAGCGCTTCATGCCGAAGCAGAAGCCGGTCGCGCAGGATCGAGGCGAGTGCTTCTGGCAGCCGATCGTTTCCACCAGCGATCCGATACATGCCTCCCTTTCCAGGACTGCCGGATGCCACCTGATCAACCAAACTGAGCAACGACAGGTTGCCCGGGTCGGCCAGAAAAAAACCACGCAGCCCAACGAGCATCTCGCGCACTTCCGCCGGCAACGACGTCCCTTGCATCCAGTCGGCCACGGACATGGAACCCAATTCCTTCGCAACCGCTCCATCCCATCGCTGCTCGCTCAGCCGGTAGGCGCGAATCAGGGGAGCCAGATGATGCGTCAGCCTTTTCCAAATGCCACCTCCTGGGGCAGCTCGCCGGACCTTCCCATCGGACGACAGCACAAAGGAAAAACCTGCACGTAACACGGGAACGAGCTTCAGATTGAAATTGTGAACCAATCGACAAACCTCTTCGTGCGCTTCGTCGATAAAATCGGCGCCCGCTTCGGCATGCTGTCCTTCGACAAACCCGTCCCTGATCGTCAAGACCCTTCCGCCGACCCGGCCCTGCCCTTCCAGCACCGTCACGGCTGCACCCTGCCTCTGCAGCTCCACGGCTGCCGTCAACCCGGCCAGACCAGCTCCGACCACGACGACGGACTTCCCACGGAGCGATCGAGTCATGGCCTCAGCTTAACAGGTGGCGAAAGACTCGCACTAGATGTGGCGTGGAAAACCGATCTCAATGACATGTATGCCGGAAGTTGTCGCGATGCAGTTTCGGCATGTCGGCACAGGCATTTTCCCCTGCTAAGCGATCACCGACCATACCGAGGGACCGACTAGTCGGCGACAGAAACACTTGTGTCACGAACGCCACGCACTGGCTCTCGTCAGCCACTGCCGTTGAAACCAGTAGCATGCCCTTACTGTCTCCACTCTCGGTTAGTGAGATTTGAGAGAAGCTATGTCGATAGAGAAGCGGTATTTCACATCGGACTTGAGCAGTCTATCGTAGGCTTCGTTGACCTTCTGGATGGGAATAACTTCGACATCGGCAGTGATGTTGTGTTTGCCGCAAAAGTCGAGCATTTCCTGGGTTTCTGGGATCCCACCGATGGGTGAGCCGGAGAGGCTGCGACGTTTGGACAGAAGGCTGAAGGCAGCGACGGGGAGAGGGTGCTCAGGCGCGCCCACGAGCGTGATGTTGCCGTCGCGACCAAGCAGGTTGATATAGGCGTTGATGTCGTGCTCGGCGGAAACGGCATCGAGGATGAAGTCAAAACTGTCGGTTTGCTTCTTCATCTCGCTGGCATCGCGGGACACCACGATTTCGTGCGCACCAAGGCGGAGCGCGTCTTCCTTCTTGTTCGGTGACGTCGTGAAGACCACGACGTGGGCTCCGAGCGCTCGAGCGAACTTGACCCCCATGTGGCCCAGCCCGCCAAGCCCGACCACGCCGACTTTCTTGCCTTTGGTGACGCCCCAGTGGCGCATCGGCGAATACGTCGTGATCCCGGCGCAAAGCAGCGGCGCGACCCCGGCCAGGTTGAGATTGGAGGGGACTCGCAGCACGAAGCGTTCATCGACCACGATGCTGTCGGAGTAGCCACCGTAGGTGACGCGGCCGAGGCGTTTGTCCGGGGAGTTGTAGGTGAGCGTCAGATTCGGACAGAACTGCTCAAGGCCGGCCTGGCACTCGCGGCAGGTGCGATCGGAATCGACCACGCAGCCGACCGCGGCGAGGTCTCCTGGCTTGAACTTCTTGATTGAAGAGCCGACCCTCGTCACACGGCCGACGATTTCATGGCCTGGGACGCAGGGGTAGACCGTTGGCATGACGCTCTTCCACTCATTGCGGACCTGATGGAGATCGGAGTGGCAGATGCCGCAGAAGAGGATCTCGATCTGTACGTCGTGTTCGGTCGGATCACGCCTCGTGATCGTCGTGGGCGCCATCGATGAGGTCGCACTGGCAGCGGAGTAAGCCTTCGCGTTGTACATGGATGTATGCTCCTCTATGCGATAGGTGAGTATCATCGCCCACCGGAGAGGATAATTCTCGCTTTAGCTGTCCGGCGAGTCAATGGCACCGCGCGAATATTCGGCATCTACCTTTCCCTCGATCTTCACCTCCATCCTCAGCGACAGCTTGATCCAGCCCCCGAGAACTACGACAGGCCGGTCCCTTCTTTATGCTGCTTGCCCACCAAGACAACTATAACGACCTCTAACTGACTTCTATGAGTCACGACGCTATCCGGCGTTCCTCGGACTCGACAACTCGCGTACGAGCACATTGAGATCCTGACTCATGAGGTCGATATGGGCGGCGAGCAAGTCCAGCATCGCCGCTCGCGCGCGCAATTCTTCAACCGTATAGGACCCGCCTGGACTGAAGAGCAGCGCGAGACGCCTCTGTTCGTCTTTCGACCCTGGCTCTCCCAAACGGCCGGTTCTGCGCCATTCAGACACCACCGCTTCCCGCAACGAATTGGGCAAGGGAGGGTCACTGGGTGAATTTAAATATCGCCACACCGAGTCGGGAAAGAGCGTGGATTGTGGTGGCGCGCTCCACACCTCCTGCAGCAGATTCCGGCGATGCCGGAAGTCATGACGGGTTTCATAGAACATCGCCGCCGACCCAAACGCGGTTTCCAACACACCGCCGGCGATGGCGCCGGCAGCAGCCGCGGTATCTTGGTTCGCGAGGTTGAGCGCACCGGAGAGTATGCCGACCAAGGCCCCGCCGAGAATGGCAAAAATCGTAAGTTGCATGATCCTTCTGTCTCGTTGCTCTTCGAGGTGATCCCCGAGTTGGTCAGCCCGTTCTCGTTCACACTTTCTTCAAGGGGTCGGCAGCTTCCAGATAGCCGGTAATTTCCTTTTGTAACCCTTTCGCCTCTTTGAGCCGTTCCTCCAAGGTGGGAACAAATCTGCTCAGTACGGTTAGGCCAAGCATATCGCTAATGATTTCGCTGATGTCGCTGTCTTTGCCCGTGATGAACCCAAGCCGATGATCCTGCAAGACAACGCCGCAACCTTCCAAGCCGCCAGGCTTCACCCTCAACTCCTCAACGATGCGTGCCTGAGCATCCTGCCCGCTGAGGATTTTGCTGTCCACTTCCAGAGTCAGTTCCGTGTCGAGATCAGCCCGTGCGCCTCGGTATAAGCGTTTGACCGTCATACAACGGCCAGCGTCGTCGACCAAGTCGATCTGGCAAAACTGTTCGGCATCCGTCCCAGCATGCTTATTCGACATGCGGAAGGATTGGCGACTGATACGAGGAAGATTCGGGATATTGCCTGTCAGCCCCCACAACAGGGCCATTGTCAATGACGTCTTGCCTGTGTGATTCGGGGCTTCGATGACTTGGATTCCTGGTTGAAAGCGCTGCTCCCTGAGCCCCTGAAACCCGAGAAGGTTTTTTAGCTGCAACTTCTGCAGATGCCACGCACTCATTTTGCCCCCTCCTTCTTCAATGCCTCGAATCGGGCTCTCACGCCGGAGAGCTTTTCCAGGAGAGTCATGTCAACTGCTCTGGCTGGATCGTCTCCGCCAGATTCGTAAGCTCGTTGAATGTCCCTTACTAATTGCGCGGCAGTCTTTGGCAGCGTCTCACTTATTTTCTTCCATTCGATTCCCATTTGTATCCTCCCGAGAAATCTGGCGGGCAGTCGTGGCGGGATGATAGCATCAAGACCAGCATAGGTCATGCATAGTGGGGACAAGCTACTTTCCTAAACCGCGCGTGTCAACTCTAAGACTCGCTTGCTTAGCCAGTCTGCTGCAATAGAGACTAGCCACTGCCCTCCTCACTCGGCGCCGCTATTGCTTAATCAGGTCCTGGCTCGCGCAGTTCCGTTCAAGCGTAGCTTCCAACGGAATGAGTACCACACTCTCCTCTAACGCTGCCTTGTAAGTCCAAATGCCCGATTGTGGAAAGATCAGATAGCCGCAACCATTTCCCGGATGTCGGTGTGCCGTGGTTGAGCGCACCTCACACCGTGGCGCGGGGACCCACCGAGACTCGGTCGGGTAGGAAAGCTGGAACTGACCGAAGCACTGCGATCGCAGGATCGCAGCTGAAGGAATTCCAGAAGGCTTCCGCCCGCCGAGTCCGAAAGGGTCGCTCCGAAAGGTGTGGGAGCAGCTGAGCCTCGTCACACCGGCATCTCAATCAGAAAAGAAAAGGCCCGCTGATCTTTCGACCAGCGGACCTTTGTTGTAACCCGGCAGCGTCCTACTTTCCCACTGCCTCGCGGCAGCAGTAGCATCGGCCTTGGAGGGCTTAACTTCCGTGTTCGGGATGGGAACGGGTGGAACCCCTCCGGTATGGCCACCGGGAACATCTTTTAGCTCTCAGCAGTCAGCTTTCAGCGGTCAGCTTCGGAGTTTCCGGAGCTGATGGCTGTCAGCTGATCGCTGACGGCTATTTGTAAGACCATGTCTATCAGGAGCAAAGTAATGATGTTAAACCGCACGACCGATTAGTACTGGTTAGCTACGGTCCTCACGGACCTTCCACACCCAGCCTATCAAACTCGTCGTCTACGAGTGGTCTTTAGGGGGCTTACGCCCCGGGAGAGCTCATCTTGAGGCACGCTTCTCGCTTAGATGCTTTCAGCGATTATCGCCACCGGACATAGCTACCCGGCACTGCCGCTGGCGCGACAACCGGCACACTAGAGGTCCGTCCTTCACAGTCCTCTCGTACTAGTGAACGCCCCTCTCAACTCTCCTCCGCCCACAACAGATAGGGACCGAACTGTCTCACGACGTTCTGAACCCAACTCTCGTACCGCTTTAATAGGCGAACAGCCTAACCCTTGGGACCAGCTTCAGCCCCAGGATGCGATGAGTCGACATCGAGGTGCCAAACCTCCCCGTCGATGTGAACTCTTGGGGGAGATCAGCCTGTTATCCCCGGCGTACCTTTTATCCGTTGAGCGATGGCCCTTCCACGCAGAACCACCGGATCACTAAGCCCGACTTTCGTCCCTGCTCGAGCTGTCGCTCTCGCAGTCAAGCTCCCTTCTGCCTTTACACTCGACGGCTGATTACCGACCAGCCTGAGGGAACCTTTGGGCGCCTCCGTTACCTTTTAGGAGGCGACCGCCCCAGTCAAACTACCCACCAGACACTGTCTTCGCCCTGGATCACAGGGCCGAGTTAGAATATCAGAACATTCAGGGTGGTATTTCAAGGTTGCCTCCACTCGACCTAGCGGCCAAGCTTCATAGGCTCCCACCTATCCTACACAGCGCATTCCAACATCCAATGTCAAGTTGTAGTAAAGGTGCACAGGGTCTTTCCGTCTAGTTGCGGGCACCCGGCTTCTTCACCGGAACAACAAATTCGCTGAGTCACTCCCCGAGACAGCGCTCCAGTCGTTACGCCATTCATGCAGGTCGGAACTTCATGAGCTTCCGCAGTTTCCCGCGGCATAGACTATACGTTCACCTGATCCCAACGACTTGAGAATGTCGCTGGCTCGATACTTTCTCTTACCTGACGGATTCATCGCCATTGCAATCTCGACAATTTCCGAAAGCCCTCTTTCTTCCAAATGCCGGGTCTCGTAGATGATCCGGCAGATCTTTGCGAATCGCTCCACATCGTATCGTTTTGACGATGCCAGCGGATAGGCATGGAAATGAGGGAGAACTTTCTCCACCAAGTCCTGTACGTTTCGAACTTCATACTTGATGGTTTTGTCCGATCGATCAGGTCGAATAAACCCGCATCCCCATTGTTTCTGGATGATGTAGAGGAGTTCAGCGCGGTCTGCATTCTGGCTAACCGAAAAACTCGGTCTTACCTCCCACCCGAACTTGTGTCGCTTGCTCGGCTGGAACGAAACGCAGAAACATCCTTCTCCATCGACAAATCCTGAAATGTAGGATGCAAGATCCATCGGGTTGATCAGGGCCGGCGTGTTATGGAACCTCGTGATTCCATCCAGGGCTCTCAACCCCTGAGTCGTTACGGGGATCGTCGTGCGACGATCTTACCCTCGGTATTACCCGCGGCATCCCTGCAAGATACCGTGTGGGCTCCACCGATTTGAGCCGGTTGTTTGGACGGGATTGCTCCCGCCACGGGCAATGTTACTTACCCGACAAGGAATTTCGCTCACTCTGTTACCCGTTTTCCCTATTAAGGTCAAATCGGGACCGGACATTTCTGCCGGTCTCTGCATGTCGCCATGCAGGTCGGACTATCTCTTATCCAACTAGAATTGGATTCCGGCGTACAGTCTCTGAGGATTCTCGAAGGTATCTTCGAGTCTTTCCTGCTGATTATCTGCACCCGTCGCATTGTCACGCGGACATTTTTCCGCGTAGCGCGGGATTCTCAGACGTTCCAGCATATGGCCGGATTTTACTAAGGCTAGCGATTCCTAACCTTAGGACCGTTATAGTTACGGCCGCCGTTTACTGGGGCTTCCCTTCAAAGCTTTGCCTTGCGGCTAACTCCTCCGGTTAACCTTCCAGCACCGGGCAGGCGTCAGACCCTATACGTCCACTTCCGTGTTCGCAGAGTCCTGTGTTTTTGGTAAACAGTCGCTAGAGCCACTTTATTGCAACCACGTTCGGCTCGGATTGTACACCCTCACCTACGCGTGGCACCCCTTCTCCCGAAGTTACGGGGCTAAATTGCAAAGTTCCTTAGGGAGTGTTCTCTCACGCCCCTTGGTGTATTCCACCCACCTACCTGTGTCGGTTTGCGGTACGGACACTATGACGACTCGCTACGAGGCTTTTCTCGGCAGCATGGGATCAGCCCGTTTACGGCCTTGCGGCCTCCCCATCACGTCTCGGCGGTAACGGCCTCGCGGATTTGCCTACGAGACCCGCCTACACGCTTGGACCGGGTATTCCAGGGACCCGGCGGTGCTTACCCTTCTGCGTCCCCCCTTCGCTGATAACGCCATCACAGTGGTACAGGAATATTGACCTGTTTGCCATCGCCTACGTCTTTCGACCTCGGCTTAGGATCCGACTCACCCTGACCTGACGAACATAGGCCAGGAAACCTTAGGCTTACGGGGACGATGATTCTCACATCGTTTATCGCTACTTATGCCTGCATAATCTCTTCTCTCCGCTCCAGTTGTCCTTGTCGGTCAACCTTCACTGCGAAGAGAATGCTCCCCTACCACTCCCCTCTTGCGAGAGAAGTCCGTAGCTTCGGTGGTGAACTTGAGCCCCGGTATATTTTCGGCGCAGCATCGCTCGACCAGTGAGCTATTACGCACTCTTTAAAGGGTGGCTGCTTCTAAGCCAACCTCCTGGCTGTCTGAGCGACGTTACAACCTTTTCCACTTAGCTCACGCTTAGGGACCTTAGCTGACGGTCTGGGCTATTTCCCTTTTGACCACGGATCTTAGCACCCGTAGTCTAACTCCCGTGCGTCCAGTAACGGCATTCGGAGTTTGGTTGGGTTCAGTAGCGTTGGAACGCCCCTAGCCCATCCAGTGCTCTACCTCCGTTACGGCTGACACGAGGCTAACCCTCTAGTTATTTCGGGGAGAACCAGCAATCACGAAGTTTGTTTAGCCTTTCACCCCTACCCACAGCTCATCCGAGCTTTTTGCAACAAACAGCAGTTCAGGCCTCCTCCGCCTGTTACGGCGGATTCACCTTGGCCATGGGTAGATCACTTCGCTTCGGGTCTATTCTACGCAACTAGATGCCCAATTCGGACTCGCTTTCGCTACGGCTCCGGCTTTCCGCCTTAACCTTGCTGCGCAGAATAACTCGCAGGCTCATTAAGCAAAAGGCACGCGATCAGACATTGCCCTTGCGGGCCATAGTCCTTTCGCTGCTTGTAGGTGTACGGTTTCAGGTTCTATTTCACTCCCCTCACCGGGGTTCTTTTCACCTTTCCCTCACGGTACTGGTGCGCTATCGGTCATCAGCGAGTATTTAGCCTTGGAACGTGGTCGTCCCGGATTCCCACTGGGTTACTCGAGCCCCGTGGTACTCAGGACCTCTATCCAACAAGCCAGGGTCGTGTCGCGTACAGGACTGTCACCTTCTCTGGTCAACCTTTCCAGGTTGTTTCGCTACGATCCTGGTTTCTGACTTGTCGACGGCGCCGTATCGCCGTCCGACAGAGGCCTACGACACCACAGCGACAACGCACACGGGCTTGACATCACTGTGGTTTAGGCTGTTCCCTTTTCGCTCGCCACTACTGGGGGAATCTCGATTGATTTCTGTTCCTGCAGGTACTGAGATGTTTCACTTCCCTGCGTGGGCTTCTCTCCACCTATGGATTGAGTGGAGGATAGGCGGCATTCATCGCCTGGGTTTCCCCATTCGGACATCCTCGGATCACGGCCTGCTTGCGGCTCCCCGAGGCTTATCGCAGCTAGCTACGTCCTTCATCGCCTGCTGATGCCAGGGCATTCACCGTACACCCTTAGTAGCTTAACAATCACTTTGCTCCTGACACACATGGTCTTTCGATAAGACCTATTCAATTGTCAAAGAGCGACGCTGATGACTCGGTCATCAGCGCAACTGCCTAGAGGACGCTGAGCAACGCTCTGGTGCTCTTCACCAGACCTGATGAGTTTGGTGGAGCTGGACGGAATTGAACCGACGACCCCCTGCTTGCAAAGCAGGTGCTCTCCCAACTGAGCTACAGCCCCAGAAGCCCCGTTAATCGTGAAACGTCAAACGTGAAGCGTGTCGGAGTTGCTTATCGATTAACGCCTGACGATTGACGCTTGACTCTGAACGTATGGTGGGCCTGGATAGAGTTGAACTATCGACCCCGCGCTTATCAAGCGCGTGCTCTAACCAACTGAGCTACAGGCCCAGCTGAGTCTGAAGCGACCAGGGCCCGTATGCGTCTCGAAATCTCTCCGTCAGAGATTCGCCGTCTGAACCCTCACTCGAAATCCGATGTAAGTGTATTGAAGAGGTGGCCCTCAGCCCGAGATTTTCTTTGGAGTAGGTACTCCTTAGAAAGGAGGTGATCCAGCCGCAGGTTCCCCTACGGCTACCTTGTTACGACTTCACCCCAATCATCGGTCATACCGTGGGCGTCTGCCTCCTTGCGGTTGGCGTCAACGACTTCAGGTACAACAAACTTTCGTGGTGTGACGGGCGGTGTGTACAAGGCCCGGGAACGTATTCACCCCAGCGTGCTGATCTGGGATTACTAGCGATTCCGCCTTCACGAGGTCGAGTTGCAGACCTCGATCTGAACTGAGGCCGGTTTTTTGGGATTGGCTCCCCCTTACGGGTTTGCAGCCCTTTGTACCGGCCATTGTAGCACGTGTGTAGCCCCAGGCATAAAGGCCATGCTGACTTGACGTCATCCCCACCTTCCTCCCCGTTCTCCTGGGCAGTCTCTCCAGAGTTCCCGGCATGACCCGTTGGTAACTGAAGACAGGGGTTGCGCTCGTTGCGGGACTTAACCCAACACCTCACGGCACGAGCTGACGACAGCCATGCAGCACCTGAGCAGGATGGTATTGCTACCTCGTTGGGCTTTCACCCTTCTACTACCTGCATGTCCAGCCTGGGTAAGGTTCTTCGCGTTGCGTCGAATTGAACCACATGCTCCACCGCTTGTGCGGGCCCCCGTCAATTCCTTTGAGTTTCAACCTTGCGGCCGTACTTCCCAGGCGGGATACTTACTGCGTTAGCTGCGGCACCGGCGGTAACCCGCCGACACTTAGTATCCATCGTTTAAGGCGTGGACTACCAGGGTATCTAATCCTGTTTGCTCCCCACGCTTTCGAGCCTCAGCGTCAGAAATGTTCCAGAGCGCCGCCTTCGCCACCGGCCTTCCTCCCGATCTCTACGCATTTCACCGCTACACCGGGAATTCCGCGCTCCTCTCCCATCCTCTAGCTCAGCAGTCCCCTCCGACTGTTCCAGGTTAAGCCTGGAGATTTCACAGAGGGCTTACCGAACCGCCTACGCTCCCTGTACGCCCAGTAAATCCGAACAACGCTTGCCACCTTCGTATTACCGCGGCTGCTGGCACGAAGTTAGCCGTGGCTGCTTCTGGAGGTACCGTCCGAATGGGTTACCCCATCCCATCTTCCCTCCCGAAAGGGGTTTACAATCCGAAGACCTTCGTCCCCCACGCGGCGTCGCTGCGTCAGGCTGTCGCCCATTGCGCAATATTCCTTACTGCTGCCTCCCGTAGGAGTCTGGCCCGTGTCGCAGTGCCAGTGTGGCTGATCGTCCTCTCAGACCAGCTACCCGTCGAAGCCTTGGTGAGCCGTTACCTCACCAACAAGCTGATAGGACATAAGCCCATCCAAGAGCGCGATACCCACGGTATCGCTTTCCTCCCCGAACCGTAGTCCAGGGAGCGTACGCGGTATTAGCTAACCTTTCGGCTAGTTATTCCCCACTCGAGGGTAGGTTACCTATGTATTCCTCACCCGTTCGCCACTGTACATGTGTATTGCTACACATTCTCGTTCGACTTGCATGTATTAGGCGCGCCGCCAGCGTTCGTTCTGAGCCAGGATCAAACTCTCATATAGGTGTTGTTCTAGAATTGGACCAAGGGCCACCACTTCAATACACCTTACACCTTGCTCATCGTCCTCTATTCAGTTGTCAAAGAGCGATAAAACTCATCACGCGGGCCGCGCACTATACAACTGGCGCGACAGCGTGTCAAGGGACGTGCTCGGAGCTCTTCGCTTCGGGTAGTTTCCCTTATGGAACCGCACCGTGACTCGCGTCAGGCGCGGTCAACAGGCAGGAACATCGAACCACTAACGAGCCGTAAGATAACAAGACCCTCTGCAGGAGTCAAGTCTCATTTCCGTGTATAATCTGCCGTGATGGCCTGGCCCGAATCTCTCTTCTCCTTCCGACGACGGACGCTCCTGAAGGCGCTCGGCCTCGGCTCGCTCGCCGGTCTGACCGGGGGCTGCGACGCGATGGGCTCGGTCTTCGGACGCATGTTCGCCATGCCGCCGCGTGACACGACCTATTTCACACCCAATTCAAAGTTCTACGTTGTGAACTATGCAGACAGCGCCGTCTCCATGTCGCGCGAGATCAATATCGAGCAATGGAAGCTGCAGATTAAAGGGGAAGTGAAAAAACCGATGTCGCTCGGGTGGCGCGACATTCTAAACCGAGATTCCTATGATCAAGTTCAAACACTGATGTGCATCGATACATTGCCGGGCGGCGATAGTTTGGGGAATGCATCCTGGCGTGGCATCTCCCTCAAGAAACTTCTCCAAGAAGCTGGCGCCGATGAAGAAATCGCGCGCGATGTCATCTTTCGCGGCATCGACGGGTACGATGACAGCATCCCCTTCAAACGGGCCATGCAGGACGATGTGATGCTGGCCTACCTGATGAACGGCGAAAAGCTGCCGAAGGAACACGGCTTTCCAATCAGGCTGCTCGTGCCAGGGCTCTACGGTATCAAAAACGTGAAGTGGATCGTCGAGATCGAAGTCTATCCCGGCGACCATCTCGGCTACTGGCAACGGAAAGGCTGGACCGACGACGGGACGATCAAAGTGTTCTCGCGCATCGACAGCCCCGGGCATTATCAATCCCTCAAGGGCCCAGCGCAGACGTTTCGCGGCATCGCCTTCGGGGGGCCGAACTCCATCAGCAAAGTGGAGCTCAGCTTCGACGCAGGTCGCACGTGGAATGATTGCGAGATCGAAAAGCCGATGTCGCCCTACTCCTGGGTGATTTGGAACTACACGTGGCAACCGCCCAAGCCCGGCAAATTCCAAGTCGTTGTGCGTGCGACGGATGCGAAAGGACAGTTGCAGATTTCGGAACTGGTGAGACCGCAGCCGGCGGGTGCGTCGGGCCTGCACACGATCATCGCGGATGTTGAGCAGACCTAATTTGCGCGGTGCACGAGCAGCCCCTTCTGCCACGAGAAAGGGAACCCTTCCGATTGTTCGAATGCTCGATAGCTTGAGCCGGTATTGGATTGCCTTCCTTTTGTTCGGCCTACCAGGCTGCTCGGTCGTCATGGCCCTCCAGCAGCCAGAGCCGAAGAATCTCGCCGTCCTCGAACCCGAATCTCCTCGATCCGTCATCATCAAGGAACTTGGTCTCCCGATAAAAACAGAGGAATACGGCGGAAAGAAAGTGGATGATTTCCGAGTGTCGCAAGGCTACACCAAGGAACTCAAGATGTTGCGTGCAGGACTCCACCTGACCGCAGATGCTTTTACCTTCGGAATATGGGAACTCTACGGCATCAGTCTCGAGAAGGGAATTCGCCCGCCAGATCTCTCTTTGGAGGTGCAGTATGATGCCCAAGACCGCATGATCAGCTTCAAGGTGCTCTCTAGTGACGACCTGGTGCTCGGCAAATCGCCTGCAGATGTGTCACCCACGTCCCTCACGCCCCGCATCATCCCATCTGCCACAACAGTGCTGATGCCGCAACCTCTCACCATGTATCCTCAACGACTGGCCGTAATCGTTCCGCACGGCCCCAACACCTCTTACATTTTTTCTGGCCTGGATCTTACACTCGCCTACCTCCGTACCTTCCACCCAACTTTGGCCGTCGTGGAACGTGAACGTCTCGAACCCGTTACGCAAGAATTGATTCTCCAATATGCAGGCAAAGTTCAGAATGACACCGTGGCACGTATCGGCGGATGGAAGGGCGCGGACTCCTTGCTGATCGTACAGATTGATCAAATTTCGACCGAGCGGCTCCAAGCCGTCGCACGGCAGGGAGGCAAGGTGGCGCATTCCGTCGAAATTCCCCTCACGCAGGTCGAAACCGGCCTCTTGCTCTTTCGACAAACAACCCTGGCAGAAGTCCGACTTCCTCCTCCACACAACAACCAGACCTGGCCCGAGGAGGTCATGGATGATGCGCAACGAGAAACATTGCGAGTCGCTTATACCCACTCGCTAGCCGCGTTGGCGGCCGCCTTCGGCGATAACCCTCTTGGGCTGGTGCCGGACATGTCCTCTCGCACTGAAGGGATCCGATTGCTGGGGCTCCTTCATGGCGGTCCCGGGCACAATGCGGGATTACAAGAAGGAGACCGCATCCTCGAAGTTGGCGGGGGTCCTTACAGAAGCGTGACGCAACGCATCACACTTCCGGCTAAGCTCCTGGTCGAGCATCAAAATGTACGAAAAGAAGTGCGTGTCGACATCCGGAATTTCTGAAAGTAGGCCTGAGTCAACCGTAGCCCGCGAGGGCATCCGGCTATTACACGATCATCGCGGATGTTGAGTCAGTCGGCTGAAAAGGCCTCCATTTCGATTCCAGTAGCGCTTATCTCTTTAAGCAAGGGCGCGCTAAGGCGCCGTGCCAATTGAAGAAACGAGCGAGTGGACTCTGATGGAGTGCTATCTCACGTCGGTGACAGAGTTCGCCGGAGGCTCCCCTTGAGGTTTATCGCGCATGGCTCGATATTGGGTTCGAAAGCTCTTGCAGCGATGAGAACAGTCTGGAACTTCCTTCAGGCTCAGCGAGCGCTTTGTCATCACTCCCCCCTCTTGTCACGAAGCAAGCGGACATTACTCCATAGACGGCACTAGACCTCGGCGTTGAAAGAGACCCCAGAGCAGTCAGCCCCCATCGCGAAGTCGAAGACTCCGACTTGTCTTGGCAAGGTCTGGCTGAAGTTCCCGCAGGATCGACGAAGCAGCCAAGGCATGACCATTGCGGTTCAAGTGAATATCGTTATCGATGAATAGACGGGCTTGTGACACGTTGGCGAGAAAGGCTGGCGTAAGATCGATTACCTTCACACCTCTGCCCACGGCCCACTCCTCCAAGAGCCGTTGGGGTTTGCCAAAATCATAGCGTTCAGGTGCGCCTCCGAGCATTTTCACATACAGTCGCTGCAGCTCCCGGTCGACTTGTTCTTCGGCCGGTAACAACACCAGGACCCATGGGACTCCCAGCCCATGCAGGAGCACATCGATCTTCTCCAAGATCGCCCGGGTCTCGTTCCACCGTCCGAGAAATGCCTCGGTATCGTACTTGAGATATTGATCTCCCATCCCTTGGATCATACGGAGATATCGCGGGCTCCAGCCGGAGAACGGCGTTGGAGGCTCGCGCGCACCAGTCTGGATTGCCGGTGCCGGAGTCATAAACCCAAGATCGGATTGTCCCCTTGCTTGCCGCATACGCGCCGTTCCCACGATCCACGCGTACTCGAGATCATGAGCAAGATACCAGTGGTCCCAAGACAGATGATCATGAAACCAGTTCCCATTGATATGCGCGCGCCGCCGTTGACCCGCCACGATTAGCTGTGAACCCTGTGCGGGCATGAGGTCGTTTCCGATATAGAAATTGATGAGCACGAGGTCAGGTTGATAGGCCAGGCCGTGCGATTCTAGCAAGGAGAGATAATCCTCGGGCTGGTAGCCGACTAACCCAAGATTAATTACCTCCGCACGCGGGTCAGCGGCTTGAAGCCCGCGTTCAACCAACGAAACAAAAGTTTCGTCATAAGTTACCCCCGATCCCCAGGTGAATGAATCACCAATTGCTACAATTCGCGCAGATTGCGACGTCCGCTCCAGAGTTCGCTCACGATCCCGGAACCCAAGGGAATTGGTCCGCATGGTCGTGGCATCCACTACCTGGTGGGGAATCCCTCCGCCGGGTGTATCGTATGAAACGCTGAATAGCCCGCTCCGGGCCAAGACGGGATCCGCCAGCCGCAGTATGATCTCGGCAAGCACAAAGAAGATCAGCCCATTGATCATTGCCACCCGGACCCAACTATACGCATGGCTCTCAAGGACCATTCCCAGGCTGGCCGGATGCAGACACAACCAGGCTCCCCAACCCACCACCAAACCGAGAATCAGGAAGAACTTATCGACATGGTGGTTGAAATACGGAATCGGATAGTTGACCAGGAGACCTACGACCGCTGCCCCCCACCATAGCAGAATCGCGAGCGGAGACCATCGTTCGGCGATAGCACGCTGCGAGGATGATGGCAGGAATAGCCGCCACGCATTCATGCCGTGAAACAAAGAGGCGGCCGCACAGAGTGTGCCCATCCACGCGAGCTTAACTGGATCCCAAGTCCCAGGCATCCCGGTTCTGGGAGAAGACGGCATGAGGAACGTGAGGATATCCACGGCGGAAACTAGAAGAAACACCGCGCCGATTAAACAGGCGATCCCTGCGACCATACCCCACCTTCCTCCTTTGATCAGCGCATCGATCGTATCCAAGAGGAACGGTGGGATCAAGCAGCGGGGATTTCAGTGAATGACCGAGACAGGATCCGCCTCACTAACGAAAGCTCAGGCGAGCTAACGGTCGAGCCAGACACTCTCCTCAGCACTTGCCTAAAGCAAGCGTTTTACGTCAGAGCGCTCCTTCAATAAACAAGGCTCTTGATCAGGCGCTGAGGCTCTCGTGACCACAACTGCAGCCGGGACCCGCTCCCAGTGTCGCAGATCCGGGCGCAATGCTCCCTCCAGCACCTGAGGTGCCGTCCGCATCAGCGCTACCCCACCGACCACCGAAAGTTGACAGAGTGAGCCTTTGCCGTTCCCAGCAGCATCGAGCATACACCCTCCGACCATGATTCCTGCCCCGGCAGCGACGGGAATCAGGCTGTACGTCAAACCAACCGGAAGGCGAATCCACGTCTGAATGTTCAGCAACGGATGATAGGCATGGCTGTGACGGATCGCGATCTTGTTAAACCAGCTTTCCGTCGATACCAATACGCCTGTGCTTGACGCACAGGACGCCATGAACGGTTCTGTGGGAGTGATGGAAAAATACCCGCTCGTGGAGTTGCTGAATCGCAGATCCCAGTCGAGCCGGGGAAACCGCCCGACCAGGTACACATGCCATTCCGGAGCGATCTCTTCTCTGTTGTCGATTTGATTGACCCGCTCTTCGGCAAACAGGCGAAGCGGCGGATCCTCCCGCATCGTAAATATTCGAAAGTCTCTCAGGCGGAGCCAGTCCACGCGGGCTTCACCGACATCCCCGAGCTGTTCCCACAGGACCGCAGAAAGCAAAAGGTTGACCGGATCTTCTCCAAAGTTGTAGATCGGCGCGAATAGTTCATGATCCAAGTCTCGCAACTCGACTTTGGCGTCCTCGACTTTGTGCATTCGGACATAACTGCTCGCAAGAAGGATGCTGAGATAGCCCCGCTCATAACTCTCCATTATGTATTCGATAAATGTGCCGTCAGGCACGAATACATTTGCGGTTTCTCGAATGACCGAGAATGTTTTGTGCTGGAATTGTGATCGAGCTTGCGCTCCATACTTCACACGAGGTCGTCGCAGTGCGTCAAGGACGCCTCCGACAATAGGTTGAGCACGGCGATTCGATTCGCATCACCGATTTCCTTCTCGATGTCCGGACACCGACGGCCGTTTTGCTTGCTCGGTTCGACAGATTGGCAGCCCGTGACAGCGATGATGAGGGACAGGAGGCCTGCAGTCGCGGTAGCGAACTTTCGATTCAAGGAAAGGACGGAATGAGGGATCATGTTTCTGGCCTTGTCGTCGGTCGTCACGCAAGTGACAGCGCAGTGTAGCCAAGCATGCGGAGAGTTTCCAGCAGGGTTTGGTTCGAAGCACTAGGGTATCGGCCTGGTTTGGTTTCGGTCCGCCAAGAGGAGCACCCAGGATTCACCGGGGAAGGGAATATGGCTGAGTCATCTGCCGTCTGAGAAAGTCTCCGGCCTTGCGGACATCCGTTCGAGAAGCTAATGAACTCTCATAGGTCCCGCTCGTCTCTGTGGTGAGAACGAGGCGCCACCGACCTTTGTAGGCCTGCTCCTCTTGCACGTTCATCACTTCGCTGAACGATAGAACCATGTCGCGTTCGGGCAGGATGTAGCGAACCGTCAGTTGGTCGTCTCGAAGGGCGAGCTGAGAAAACCCGCTCAGGGTGCTGAGGTACAGGGCGAAGAAAACTGCCAGGGCTACGAGCGCACCCAGTACGACGAGTGTCGTACTGCATTTCGCTTGCACGTTTAGCCGAATGCCTCGCCGGGGAAATGCTGTCTTGGGCCGATTCGGCCCCTACCGGATTTCCCCTTCGCCCCGCACATTCAAAAAGGTCGCTGCAAACTGCTCGACCATGGCCTTCAGACCGTTGTGGACTGCGTCGGGAATTTGATCCTTGGGCCCGTAGCCGAGAATCGCCCGATTCCACAGGCTTCCCGGCATTCTTGGCATGAGATAGGAGCCGGCATTGCAGTCCATGTGATAGGCGACCATGTATTCTTCGCCGACTGTCCAGACTTCGCACGTGAGAAAACCGAGTTGATTCAGCCGGTCAGTCCCGTCGGCAGGGGGACCACCGGACCCGACGAGTGGAACCCCCGGGAGTTTTTTGAGAAACGTCAATCGCGTCACGTCAGTCAGTTCTGCCTTCTTCAGTCCGATCTTTTCCGCGGTGCCTAGAGTCTGCACCTCGACCGACACAAATTTCTTGATCTGCTTGAATTCGGCATAGGGGACCGGTTCAGGAGTCGCGACCTGTACAGGCGCAGCGAATGCTGTATCGGCGAGTAGAGCCAGCAGCATGGCCGCCGCTCTATTCATCCCGGTCATGCGATGCCACATTGTGGACCTCTCTGAATGTTTGAGGAATGCGATGAATTTGGTGATTGCCTGGTGCAGGTTGCAATCATTTACTCCGTCTGCGTCATGAATCGCACTGCGGACCCCGCTGATAATTTAGTATACGACTCTTCCTGCCCAGGGCAATCCTTTCCGACGAAATGACCTTCAGGTTAGTGCTGAGACGTCGTTCGGGTGCCAGTCATGATAGGAGCGCCTGATTGATCGACCTTCGCTGAGGCATACGAACCGATCGGAATCCACCTGGGCACGATGGAGAGCAGCTGCGTGTTGAGGAAGATCGTGATCAGAGAGGCTGCGAGCGTAGCACTGTACACTTCGTTTCCGACCAGGCCGGCCGACCGGGAAACGCCGACCAAGACAAACGAGAATTCGCCGATCTGAGTGAGCCCTAGCGCGACGAGAAAAGCCGTCCCGATCGAATAGCCGAAGAGTCGGACGACTCCGGTCCAGATCATCAGCTTCCCGAACACGACGAGTCCGATCACCGTGGCCAGCAGCGGCCAATTCTGGAAAATGATCGTCGGGTCGATCAACGTCCCGATTGTCACGAAAAACATCGCCACGAACGCATCCCGAAGCGAGAGTAACCGGGCGAAGGACTGATAGGCATATTCCGATTCGCTAATCAACAGACCGGCTAAAAACGCTCCCAGCGCCACTGACAACCCGATCGCCTGAGTCAGGGCGGCAGTCCCGACCGCCAAGGACAGCACGACCAGCAGAAACAGCTCTTGATTTTGAGTTCGCGCCACGCGCGCCAAGATCGGCGGGACGACCTTGCTCGCAAAATACACCACAGGGGCGAGGAAAATTGCCGACTTTCCAAACGCCACGACGATCTGCAACCAGCCTCCCTGCCCGATCGAACCCAATGTCGGCAGCAGCACTGTCAAGGCCACGACAGCCAGGTCTTCCACCAGCGTAATGCCGACCATGACGGTTCCATGGCGTGACTGTAACTCGCCCCTGTCAAGCAGGAGACGCACGAGCACCATCGTGCTCGCGACCGAGGTCACCGCTCCGATCACGACGGACTCGACGACATTCCAGCCGAGCCATGACCCTACAGCCAAACTCAGGCCCATCGACAAGAGGATCCCCAAGAAGCCGCCTAAAAGTGCGACCCATTTCACACGAAGAAGGTTGCGCAAGGAGAACTCGATCCCGATGGAAAACATCAGGAGAACGACCCCCAGCTCGGCCACTGCTTCAAAACGGTGAAGATTGGAGACGGCCGGACCAGGCGTGAACGGGCTGATAAGGATGCCGCCAAGCACATACCCGACGATGAGCGGCTGTTTAAGCAACCAAGCCGCACTGCCTCCGAGAAGAGCAGCCAATAACACATACGCGAGATCGCGAAAGAATATTGGGTCAGCCGTCATTGTAGACGCGAGTGTCCTTGAGATGTTCGGAACGTTCTGGCCAGCGAGGTCTTAGCTATCAGGCTGGACGATACAGGTCAAGTGAGTCGACAGCGGCTTATCTGCCGACATCGCCCACGAGAAGAGAGGTACCGATTAATGGTGAATGAGGACTCACCGTAGCTAGACGATGATTACAACGCCAATCGTTCAGAGCCAGCTCGGCACGGCTCTGGCCTGAGTTCTCCACCATGAAAGAACGATCGATGGGTCCAGCGGCGGAGTACCCCGTCCGGGCCAAAAGTCAGTCGGTATTCATCACACCAGAATCCTGTCGGCGACCCTCGATGCGTGGGCTGCTCTTCCAGCACTTCGTAGTGCCAGAGTGATCCGCCTGTCGGAAGATATATTTTTTCTCGCGGCACTCCCAGATTGTGCTGCACCTCTTCGCCGGTCGCCCGTCCTTCGGCCACCTTCAAGTAACGGCACTCTTTCGGGATGAACACAGAACAGCCCGTGGCCACACAGAAACCGGCGAGCGCGATCAGGAGTGTGGATTTCACGGCCCATTGCCTCAGCGGGTGCCGCAGCTCTCGCTTCTTGGCGCCATATTACCGCTCTTTTATGGCTGATTCCAAATCAGATCGGGGGACAGGATCCAAAGGAAGGTCACGCGTTCATGGAGTTTGGGGAGAGGAAGCGCTGGACTGGATCTTTTGGACATAGTGAGCAAGTCGCGCACGGTCTTCTTCCCGAGTTTTCAGGAACTGCACGCCAAATTCGTGCTCCCACGACCAGCGGACAATGGAGGATTCGATGGTGACCGGGATTAGGTCGCCGGGTAAGCTCAGCTTGACCTCGAGATTGGTCTCACGAGGCACCTTGACCAACGTCGCAATGCGACAACCGGTGTCAGATAGATCCACGACCGTCCCGTCGCCCTCCACCACGTCCGGTGCGGAGAACGCACTTCGGAACTGAACCTTCAATCGGAGAGTCTGGCGTCGCTCCATAGAACAGGTCTCATATCGCGATCATGTACAGCCACGTTCAGTCGACACGCTGATCGGCTGGCTACCGGAACCCTTGCATCGCAACAGGCATTCCAGAACAACGGTGCAAAGCCGGGTATCGGTGTTGCCAGTATTTTCAAAGATATTTGCGGTGCGAAGGACTATGTCGCCGTACAGGAGTGACTATCGGAGAATCAAAATAGATTCTCATGGAATCCACAACGATACGGGGATTGTTCGTTGGTCGAAGGTTCAACGAAGTACCGGGAGAGGTCGATGGGTCACGGAGGCACGGATGTGTGGCTGAGGATGTATTCAGCTAGCGTAGGATGAGCGAGGCATGGTTGCGTCGCGTATCATCGACCCAACCGAGTCCCGATGATCGCATGGCGGACAGCTGATCCTCCAAGAACCTAACCCCAGGCCTTCCTCCCACGTTTCTTGACGCGTTTCCAGGCAGATCGAAATGTCTCTCGCACATGGTCCCGTCGCTGGTGCGCTCTGGCCATCAACAAACCGGCCACGAACGCGGCTCGCTCACCGGGAAGGCTCGCCACAAACTCCCTCACATATTGCTCGGCGAGCACGGCATCATGGTGGGTTCCCAGCAGATCCTGATACGCCTTCACCACTTTGATGAATCGGCTCGCCGACTTTCCACCGGACGACTCAGCCAATTCGGATACGTAGCGAGCGCGTTTTGCTTTGATCCGCAAGCGGTGGAGATCCGCATTCGAAGGTACGCTTGGCAACTCCCGCATTGCCACAGATAATTTTTTGAACGCACCAGCGGCAATGTCCTCAATCCTGCGATCCGATTCTACAACGACCGGTTCGGACACAGCCTGGTCCAATTTGCTGAGAAATCCAAGGTAGCGGGCGCTCTTCATTTCGCCGACCAGTGCCCGTTGCGCACCGGCCCGTTCCTCTTCGAGATGCGACACGAATCGTTCAAGTGGCTTACGGTCCCGTAGATTGAGGTGCGACGCTTCACTTCGGAAGTATTCCAGTTGGACGTCCAAGTCGCGTGCGAACCCGAACAACTGTCCCAGCCACGAGAGTCCGGACACCAGCGGAGCCTCCCATGTGGAATCCAACTCTCTCCGTACCGAACGAAACACGGCCCGCAACCGCCTTACCGCCACCCGCATTTGGTGCAGATCCTCTGGCTCCCCTCCGAGCCGAGTCCCAGGATCGAACCGTTTTAAGACCTGAACCTGGCGAGAGAGATACGCTCGAAGACATTCGCGAACTGAAGCACGTTCCGGAATTGCGACCGGCTCGCCGTATGAAGCTGAGAGGGCTCGAAACAGCTTTGGTCGCCCGTCGTGCGGTCGCGCCCCTGCTTTGTGAAGTTTCTCGACCAGTCCGTTCCCGATGTGACTGTTCCCCTTCAGCCATTCAATCTCGAGTTCCCGAAAACGTTGGACAATTTGGCCGCCCATCAGGACGGACACGGAGTCGAGAACGACGTCAGCCTCGCCTCCGCCCGCCACTTGCACACGTATCCCTGTTCTCCACGTACGCAATATCGAGATGGGAACCAGTTGCTTGCCTTCCAGGTGAACGACGAGCGCCTCAGAGAACACAAGCGGGACTTCGCGAGCCTCCCCTCGCAACTCAATTTCTCGTCGACGGCCATTGAGGGGTAATTTGAGCTGCCAGACTCCTAAATGACCCTCCAAACGATACCGTAGGGTAATACAGGCGCGGGCCAAGCAGTGATCCGGTGTGTCGTAGTATGTCGACGTGAAAACGCGGCGCGCGAGCGTCCGACCGAGCAAATGCGGCATGGAGAACTTCTCGTCCACCATGAGCTTGGTTTCCCATTCCACCGCCGAGGTGTAGGAAACATTCGCATCCTCCCTGATTTGTGCTGCCTTCATTGACACTCCGCCGGAAAGGACTGAAGCATAAATCGACTGGCTCGACAGATTCAAACGATTTGTGCGCTATTGGGCTGCTGACTAGATGAGGCGCGAGACAACGACCAATACCATCGTAGCCTCTGTTTCCGATGCAGGCTGAGAGACACCTGGATTCAACTGGAGGCGCGGAGCCAGAATCTTTGAGTCCAGACTGATCTTGTCATTCATTGATTCTGAGTAAGTTGCTTATCCAGTTGGCAACAATTTGCTTGAATCATCCCCTGTAGGGGACCTCCTACAGGCACTACTGCCGCTCTGTGTTACGTATTGCCCATGTTCTATCGACGACTTTGGGGATTTCTTCGTAACCCCAGCAATTGCAGTGTCTTTCGAAATAGGCGTTCATGACCTTGGTGCATTTCACCCACCTATGATACGAGGCATTTCGCTTGCTCTCAACAACGAGTGCCTCGCCCAATTAAATAGATGGTCACAGGCATTGCACACGGATCGTCCGCCATTGTGGCGGTCATCCAACTTATCAAGGAGGTTTTCCAATGACTCGCGTTGCAAGTTTGCTCGCCCTCACCGCATTTCTCACGTTTGGTATCGGCACCGCCGTCTCCTTCGCCGGGGACCCGGCTCCCGCGGAACAGAAGGACAAGAAGGACGTGACCGGCCCGAAAGCGGATGACGAGAAGAAGAGCGAGAAGAAGGACATGGGCGGCAAGTAATCGATTGAGGGGAGGCGCAGCCCTCGCTGCGCCTCCTCCACGCGGTGGGCTACGTAGCCGTGCCTTTCTTTTGTATCGGACCGATGCAAGAGGGACCCCTGTGTCCTGAATCCATTCCCCTGTCGAACTGTATGGCCTTTCCTACATCACTCGTTGAATAATGGGACAGGACGAATTGTTCCACTACCGCTGAGACACTAACCTCCTCTCCAACCCTTTGAGAAGAAATCGATTCCTATCATAGGTTCTATCCCGCCTATAGGCATCGAGATTGCTCGCGTCTCCAGAAGGTTCGCTATTCATTTTCTATTTAAGGAGGCTCCTATGCGACGAGGGTTCGAGCATTCAACCGTCCACCGCGCTCCTCTACTAATGGTCGCAATCTATGCGATGGTGACCGTCGGCTGTGTCAGTTCCGAAACTCATACGAAGACCCTGAACGAGTTGGAAGCGGCCAAGAAGCTGTCGGCCCAGCAAGCAGCTGAATTAGAGGCCTTGAAGAAAAAGTCTCAAGCTCAGCAATCTCAGAATGACCAGTTTCAGCAGCAGTTAGCCAGCCTGCAACAGAACTTCGACCAGGAATCGAGCCAACGCAAGGCTGCTGAACAACAGGCTGCTTCGTTGGAGAAGGAACGGGCGGCTCTTGAAGCACGTTCCGGAGATTTACAATCCAAACTTGATAGCCTCGAGCAGGAAAAGGGACGGCTAAACAACGAATTGGGTGCCGTGCAGGGGCAAATCAAGGATCTTGAAGAGAAAATGACCAGTGGAAATGCCTCTGCCCAGGACCAGATCATGAAGCTCCAGAAACATGCCACCGAGCTAGAAGCCAATGCCGCCAGGATCGCTCAAGAACGGGAACAACTCCGTCAGGAGCAATCAGGTCTCGCGGCCAGCCTGGAACAGGAGCGCCAGCGCCTAAAATCCGAAGAAGCTGAAAGGGCGCGCCTCGAGCAGGAACGAAAGGCCAAAGAGGAAGAAATCGCACGCCTGACCCGCACCCAGCAGGAACTGTCTAAATCACTGCAAGACGAAATCGCCAAGGGTAATATCACGATTCAACAGGTGCGGGACCGCCTCACGATCAACATGGTTGACCGCGTCCTCTTCGATTCAGGGAAGGCGGAAGTCAAACCGGCGGGAGTAAAAGTCTTGAAACAGGTCGGTGATGTCTTGAAAACTGTCACGGACAAACAGATTCGTATCGAAGGTCACACCGATAACGTGCCGATCAGCACAAAGTTGCAGGACCGTTTCAAAACAAATTGGGAACTCTCCACGGCTCGGGCCACGACTGTGGTGAGATTTCTCATCGATCAGGGCGGTGTGGATCGTCAATATTTATCGGCTGTTGGCTACGCGGAGACTCGCCCCATCGCCTCGAACGATTCCGAAGAAGGCCGGGCCTCCAACCGGCGGATCGAGATTATCTTATATCCCCGAGACTTAAAAGAGATAGCGGGGCAACTCAAGGCTCAATCGAACTAGGAGGGCGGGGATTGACGGGAAGTCTGGTCGAACCCAGGCTTCCCGTTCTGTAGCATGTCAACGCTTCGTTTGTGCTCCCGCCGTTCTTGTCCTGCGGAATCCGCTCTTCGACCGTTACCCGCAAACATCTCCCGTCAGTTCACCTTTCGTCCGGAGAGCAAATCAGGATGTTCGTCCAAAAGGTTCCTCATGGAGATCAAAATCTCCTCCGGGGTCGTCTTGGGAGACTCCACGGCTGCATAACGTGCCTGTGCAAGGAGCCCAAATTCATCAACTCGTGTCGGCAAAACACCAAGCAGCGTGGCCAGTGATGCGAGATGTTCGCCTTGGCCCCGCGCAATATCTCGCTTCACTGTTTCGTAGTTGTCCGTGGTAAATGCGATCGGCCGATGCTCTGGACGGAGCATGCCGTCTTCGTTATACCAAGACCTCCCCGTCGTGCTGGACGTGAAATCGAATATGTCCTTCGTCGTCCCAGTCGGGGTTGTCGTACAAGCGCTCACGAGGACCGCATAGCACCCGAGCGTGATACCAATTACACGGGTCATCATAGATGGCATAACTCCACCTCCTTGTCAGGCCGCCGTCAGTCTCCACTACAGTATAGCCCCTGGGTATTGTGACCTCAATACTTCAGCAATCGCCGCGAACTTCCAATGGACGCTCATCACACGAAACAACGCGCGTTGAATTCCGCGTAACAGAATAGCTGTTGATCCTTCGCTGCTTCATGTGCTTCCATGGACTCCATCATTGTCATCACATGGAGCTTCATGCGCTGGGAAGGCCAACGAGAAAGCGAGAACGTCGAAGATCGGCGTGGCATGGGCCGGGTTGGAGGCGCCGGTCTCGGCATCAGCGGCATCGTCCTCGTGCTCGCCATCAGTTATTTCACCGGAAACAACCCCCTGACCATCCTCAACATGATTAACGACATGCAGAGCATGAATCCTGCCCCTGAGGACACCCAGACTGCTTCAACCGGTTCACCCAACGACCGACTCGGCACATTCGCCTCTGTCGTCCTGGCAGATACGGAAGAGACCTGGCGCCGACTCCTTCCGACGATCGGACGTTCCTATGAAGATCCCCGGCTGGTGCTCTTCACCGGTGCGGTGCGCTCAGCATGCGGCACAACATCGTCGGCCGTTGGCCCCTTCTATTGTCCGGGAGACCGAAAGGTATATCTGGATCTCTCGTTTTTCGATGAGCTGTCTCATCGACTTGGCGCGCCGGGCGAGTTCGCCCAGGCTTACGTGATCGCTCACGAAGTGGGGCATCATGTGCAAAATCTGCTGGGAATCGCCGACAAGGTGACCCGCCTCCAGCATCAGACCTCCAACCGCGAAGCGAACGCCTTGTCGGTCCGGTTGGAACTCCAGGCCGATTGTTTTGCCGGTGTCTGGGGATACCATGCAAAGCGGGACCGCGATTTGATTGAGCCAGGAGATTTTGAAGCGGGGTTGCACGCCGCCTCGGCGATCGGCGACGACCGGCTTCAACGTCGATCGCAAGGTTACGTCCAGCCGGAGAGTTGGACCCATGGATCGTCCGAACAGCGGACGGCTTGGCTCAAACGAGGTCTCGAACGCGGCGATCCCTCCGCCTGCAACACATTCGAGGATTCGAGGTTATGAGCCAAGACCAGCATCACGCACGAGTCTCAACGACGCTGCTGGACGATGTGTTCGCCAATCCGCCTTGGCAGGCCAAGTCGTTTCTGGCAGCGGGAGCCGCCACGGTTGCCGGCCTTGCAGCCTGGATGAACGACCTCATGTCACCGACTTTGGCACGAGTCGGGGGGAGTTATCTCGGGGGGTTTTTAATCGGCTGGGCCTGTCGACGCGCACTCAAGATTACGGCGTTGATCGCAGCTGTACTCCTAGCCCTCATCGGGCTGTTGAAATCAACAGGATGGATCGATATTAATTGGCCTGTGATCGAACAGAACGTCTCGCAAAGCCTTGCGTGGGTGCATGGAGAAGCGGAAAGTCTTAAGCAACTACTGACCGGCTACCTGCCGTCGGCTGGATCAGGAGCCGCCGGGGTCTTTTTCGGATTTCGCAAGAAGCCGTAAAGAGATACTGCCAGGGTCACGGCTCCTTTGAGAACGCGTCCTCGATCTTTTTTCCGACACGTTCCAGCTCTTCACCGGTCTTCGTGCCAGCCTTCTTGATCGTCTCCACGAATCGTTCCCCCACTCGTTGTTCCTCGAATTGTTTCGCGACCCCGGTCACTGCCTGCTCGATCTTCTTCCCGACATTCTCAGCGGCTTCGCCGAGCCGTTCCGCGACACCATGATCCTCGCGCGCTGACGTCTTTGACGTCTCAGCTGCAGAAGCAGATTCGACACATACCATCATCGCGACGAATATACCGGCCAACATTTTCCATTTCTCGGCCACTGACAACCTCCTGAGTTTCAGTACTTTCACCATACCACGAGGCCCAGCCAGTTTCATCGCATGATGAAACTGACTATACTGTCATGCCAGTACCGCTGAATCGAAAGGACCTGCTCGTGGGATTTTTCGCTCCGTGCAAAGGAAGGCTTTCTCCTTTCCTTGCGATGGTTATGGCGGGGAGTACGATGTTCGCGTCACCGCTGATACAGCCAGCACTTGGTGGATCTTCTTCGCCAGACGTGACAGATATTTTTGAACGGACCAAACGGGCCACAGTCGGGATTTTGGAAGACACCCAGGACCCGAGAACGCCGGAGAAGCCTGGAAAAATTGCCGTCCGCGGAACTGGTGTTCACTTACGCGACGGATATGTGGTGACGGCGCGCCATGCGGTTGAACGGAACAGCCCGTCCGGTCCAACCCTCCCATCAGACGTCCGCCTGATCACCACAGACCTCCACGAATTACCGGCCCAGCTCGTGGGCGAAAGCGCGTATCTTGATGTCGTCGTCTACCGTATCACCGAAAAGACCCGTCCCTTGATGACAGCCACGGTACCCTTCGCAGCGGGCAGCGTCGGACCAGGTACGGAAGTGTTCACGATCGGTTACCCGATGGGCTGGGGCCCCACGATGGCCTTCGGCCGCATCGGCAACGCGAATACGTTCTTGCAAACCGTCGAGACCAGACTGCTACAGGTCGACCTCTCGGCCTGCAGCGGCAATTCAGGCGGTGGACTTTTCAACATGGCGGGCGAGATGGTCGGCGTGATGCATGCGATCATTCAGACCGACAAAGACGAGACGCAGGTCCATTGCAGCCAAATGGCCTTTGCCGTCCCAGGCATACTCGCCCAACGTATCGTCGCAGCTGCGATCGACGGGAAACCGCTCAGCTTTTCCAAACTTGGCGTCCATATGACAGCCGTCAAAGATGGTACCAGATGGCACATCGCCGTGAAGGACGTGGCGGACCCGGCCAAATCCGCCGGCATTCAAAAACACGACATCATCCTCGCCGTCGATGACACGGAGATTCTTGACGCCGCGCACCTGAAAAATTATCTCATCGAACGAACCACACCGGGTCAACGGGTCTCGGTGAAAGTGCGACGCATCGATACAGACTTGACATTCACCGTAGTGCTCGGGGGCGGATGACCTCCGTCCCCGTCTACGCCGGTGCGCCAGGTAGTGCTTGATACCAACCGTGCGCCTTGACGAGCATCATCGGATGACCAAACAGGTGAGATAGGTTGGCGTCCGTCAAGATATCCTGCTTCTTCCCATCGCGCAGAACGATCCCCGCTTGGAGCATCATCACCCGCTCGACCTCCGGCGGAATCTCGTGGATGTGGTGTGTCACCAGCAGGACGGTTTTGTCTTGCCCCATCGACTTTCTGACTAGATCGAGGTACTGAAAGCAGGCGCTGAGATCAAGCCCGCTCGTCGGCTCGTCGAGGACCAACACGGCCGGATCATGCACCAACGCCCGAGCGAGCAAACATCGGCGCTGTTCGCCGGTCGACATGTCGGCGAATCGCCGCTCTTTGAGGTGACCCACGCCGAGTTCGTCCATGATTTCACTGGCACGCGCCAGCTGCGCGTAACCGAATTCCTGATAGCCGTAGATCCCGATGCTGGCATAGTAACCGGAGAGGACCACCTTGAGCCCCAGCACATAGTCCATATAGTGATGCTGCAAATCGTGGGAGACGAATCCCAGCTGTTTTCGCACGTCCCACACATTCCACCGCTCGTTCCCGAACAGCCGGATACGGGTGTTGTCGTTCGGAACCGGATGGATTTCCCCGGCGAGCAATTTTAAAAAAGTCGATTTGCCGGAGCCGTTGGGGCCAAGAATGGCCAGGTGTTCGCCCGACTTGACGGTGAGAGAGAAATCCTGAAGCGCGCAGACATCGCCTCGAAACACCGTGGCGTGTTCAATCTCAATAAAAGGGCTAGGCTTCATCCGGCATGGGGTTAATCTTGGCCGGTCCGGCGACGCTCTTGGCGTGCGAGCTGTTCTGGGGACAGCCCGCAATCTTCGGGGTGGGCGTCTTTACGTCGGCATTTTGGGCACGATGCAGTAAGGCATGGTCCATGAGGACCAACGCCATCATCGCTTCGGCGATGGGAGTGGCTCGAATACCGACACAGGGATCGTGGCGGCCGTTCGTCTCGACGGTGACCGGATTACCTTGTTTATCGATCGATCGGCGTGGGAGACGGACACTCGAGGTCGGCTTGATGCCGATTGTGACGACGACGTTCTGGCCGGTCGAAATGCCACCGAGAATGCCGCCCGCATGGTTGGTGAGAAATCCCTCCGGTGTCAATTCGTCGCCATGTTCCGAGCCGCGTTGAGTCACCGAAGCAAAGCCTGACCCGATTTCCACACCTTTCACGGCGTTGATGCTCATCATCGCCGCCGCGAGGTCTGCATCCAATTTCGCATAGACCGGACCACCGAGGCCGACCGGCACATGTTCCGCGACAGTCGTGATCGCCGCACCGACAGAATCACCGGATTTGCGCAAATCATCCATGAAGGCTTCAAGCTTGGGAACGATATCGGGATCGGCCGCAAAAAAGGGATTTGTACTCACGGCACTCCAGGTCTTGAACGGAATCTCGATCGGCCCAAGCCGGCTCAGGTAGCCGTGTATGATGACGCCGTGCTTTTCCGTGAGCCACTTTCTCGCAATGGCCGCAGCCGCGACACGCACCGCCGTTTCACGGGCGGAGGCCCGTCCCCCACCTCGATGGTCACGGATGCCGTATTTCTGCCAATAGGTATAGTCCGCATGCCCCGGACGAAACGTGTCGACGAGATTACCGTAGTCGCGACCTCGCGCGTCCTCGTTTCGAATGAGCAGAGCAATGGGGGTCCCGGTCGTTTTCCCTTCGAACACACCCGAGAGAATCTCGACGATGTCGGATTCCTGCCGTTGCGTTACGTGTCGCGACGTCCCGGGCTTTCGTCGATCGAGATCCTTTTGAACGTCCTCCGCCGACAGAGCCATGCCGGGCGGGCACCCATCGACCACGCAACCGATCGCAGGCCCGTGGCTTTCACCGAAGGAAGTCACCGTGAAGAGTCGCCCGAAGGTATTGCCGGCCATGATGTGTCAGTTCCGTCCGTTTACTCCACCAAGTCGAGTTTGATGCGAAGTTCCTTGAGCTGATCCGGGCCCACTGAGGACGGCGCGTCGGTGAGCGGACATTGCGCTTTCTGAGTCTTTGGAAACGCGATCACGTCCCGGATGGAATCCGCCCCGCCGAGCAGCATGATGAGCCGGTCGAGGCCAAAGGCAATGCCCCCATGCGGCGGCGCGCCGTAATCCAGAGCTTCGAGTAGAAAACCGAATTTCGCCTGGGCCTGATCTTTCCTCATCCCCAGCAAGTCGAGAATCTTGAGCTGGATCTCGCTTCGGTGATTCCGGATGCTCCCTCCGCCAACTTCGTTACCGTTGAGAACCATGTCGTAGGCCTTGGCACGAGCCTTCAAGGGTTCCGCATCGAGCAACGAGAGGTCCTCATCCATCGGCGCGGCGAAGGGATTGTGCATGAACACGTAACGCTTCTCTTCCTCTGAATAGTCCAGCAGGGGAAATTCTGTCACCCAGACCGGCTTCCAGGCCGTCTTGTCGATCAGGTTCAGTTCCTCACCGAGCAACAATCTGACCCGTCCCATGACATCGTGCACGATCGACGGCTTGTCCGCACCGAACAGGACGAGATCTCCTGGCTTGGCCTCAGGCAGAGCAGCCGCAAAGGCCTTTGCATCGAGGAACTTGGCGATAACCGAGTCGAGCTGGCCGTCTGACGTGATTTTGAGCCACGCCAGCCCCTTGGCTCCGAAGCTCCTCGCAGTCTCCCCCAGTGCATCGATTCGACTCCTCGCGATAGTCCCGCCGCCTTTCACGATCATGGCCTTGACGATGTTGCCCTTCGTGGCGGCTTCCCGAAACACCTTGAACTCACTCGTGGCGCCAAAGGCCGTCACGTCGTAAAGCGGCATCTCAAACCGCAGATCCGGTTTGTCCGAGCCATATCGTCCCATCGCCTCGGCATAGGTCATGCGTGGAAACGGCGTCGGCAGCTGGATGCCGCCAGCCTCGCGGAAGACCGTGACAATCATCCGTTCCATGACACTCATGACCTGGTCACGATCGACAAACGACATCTCAACATCAATTTGCGTGAACTCCGGCTGGCGATCATTCCGTAGATCCTCGTCCCTGAAACAACGGGCGATCTGGTAGTACCGATCAACCCCGCTCACCATCAGAACTTGCTTGAAGAGCTGCGGCGACTGCGGGAGCGCGAAGAACATGCCGGGATAGACTCGGCTGGGCACCAGATAGTCCCGCGCACCCTCCGGTGTGCTTTTCGTCAGGATCGGCGTCTCGATTTCGAGAAACCCCTCATGATTCAAGAAACTCCGGACCGCCTGCGTGACTTCATGCCGCATCGCGAGCAGCCGCTGCATCTTGGGACGGCGCAAATCGAGGTAGCGATACTTGAGACGAACGGCTTCCGTGACGTCGGCATCATCCTCGATGACGAACGGAGGCGTCTTGGCTTCGTTCAAGATCTCAACCGCGTCCACAAAGACTTCGATGTCACCGGTCGGCAGGTTTGGATTCCTCGACTCTGCCGGCCGCGCCATAACTTGCCCGGTGATCGCCACGACACATTCGCTTCTCAGCGCATGGGCGGCGTGATGGACAGAGGCATTCCGTTCCGCGTTGAACACAATTTGCGTGATGCCCGTGCGATCGCGGAGGTCGATGAACATCACCATGCCATGGTCGCGGCGGCGCTGGACCCATCCGTTGAGAACCACGGTTTGGCCGACATGCGTTTTATTCAACTCTCCGCACCGATGTGTTCGGATCTTCATGCCGCTGTCACCTTCTTGGGACGTGTCCATCCTCTTCGCCGCGCAGGCTTCGTGGTCTCTGTCGGGACTCTTCCCTCTTGCACTGACTGTTGCCGCCGCTCGACCAATTCGCGCAACGCATTCGCTTCACGATCCTCTAAGAACCGGAATTCTCCCGGTTCCAAATTGCCCAACACCAGCGGCCCCATCTTCACCCGTATGAGCCGTAAGACCGGATGACCCACCGTATCCAACATGCGTTTGACTTGATGTTTGCGTCCTTCACGGATCGTCAATTCCAGCCAGGAGTTTTGCTCGACCTTCTTTACTTTTTTCACGTGAGCCGGGCTGGTCATGCCATCATCCAGTTGCACTCCTCGCTCCAACGATCGAATCTCATCATCAGTAAGCACGCCCCTGACCTTGATGAGATAGGTCTTCGGCACGTGATACCGGGGATGCAGGAGTGCCTGCGCCAAATCACCGTGGTTGGTCAGCAGCATGAGCCCTTCACTGTCAAAGTCCAACCGACCGACGGGAAATACCCGAACACTCACGCCCCGGAGGTAATCTTTCACCGTCGGTCGACCGCCGGGATCATCCAATGTCGACATGACGTGCTTCGGCTTGTTCAGCATCAGGTAGACGTAGGGCTGCGCCGAGCTCAGGTGTTTGCCGTCCACTTTCACGTGGTCGCGAGCCGGATCGACCTTCGTCCCGAGTTCGGTCACGACCTTGCCATTGACCGTCACTCGACCGGCCGCAATCAACGTCTCTGCTTTTCGTCGCGACGCGATCCCGGTCCCAGCGATCAATTTTTGCAGTCTGACGAACATCGCGTGATGCGTGACACGTGACGCGTGATGCGCAAAAGCGGAATCAACTCTCCGCCTCACACATTACGCATGACGACTCACGTCCTTATTCCCATTCAATGGTGGAAGGCGGCTTCGAACTGATATCGTACACGACCCGGTTCACACCCTTCACTTCATTGATGATTCGGTTCGACATCTTGCCCAGGACCTCGTTCGGAATCTTGGCCCAGTCTGCGGTCATGCCGTCGAGGCTGGTCACCGCGCGAATGGCAACCACGTTTTCATAGGTCCGCTGGTCCCCCATCACGCCGACCGTACGAATCGGCAATAACACGGCAAACGCCTGCCAGATGTCGCGATACAAGCCAGCCGAACGAATTTCTTGGTCCACGATTGTTTCCGCCTCGCGAAGAATCGTGAGCCGTTCCTTCGTAATGGACCCAAGAATACGGATGGCCAGGCCGGGACCGGGGAAGGGCTGACGCCAGATGACGTCGTCGGGAATCCCCAGTTCCTTTCCCAGGACCCGCACCTCGTCCTTGAACAGCTCCCGCAATGGCTCGATCAGCTTTAATTTCATCCGTGCCGGCAGGCCGCCGACGTTGTGATGCGTCTTGATCGTTGCGGACGGGCCTTTAAAACTTACGCTCTCGATTACATCCGGATAGAGTGTCCCTTGAACCAGATACTTGATCCCTTTCAACTTCTTCGATTCTGCGTCAAAGTTCTTGATGAAGAGCCGCCCGATGATCTTCCGCTTTCGCTCCGGATCGATCACATTCTTCAAACCGGCCAGGAACTCGTCCGTTCGGTCGAGCATACGAAGATTTAATTTGAAGTGCGTCGCGAAGGTCTTCTGGACTTGATCGCGCTCCCCTGCTCGCAGCACCCCGTTATCGACGAACACACAGGTCAGCTGGTTGCCGATCGCACGGTGTGTCAACACAGCCGCCACCGAGGAGTCCACGCCGCCGCTCAACGCGCAAATGACCTGGTCGTTCCCGACCTGTTTGCGGATCTCCTCCACGGCGGTCTCGACATAGGACTGCATCGTCCACGACGGCTGGCACCCGCAGATGCCGTACACGAAATTCCGCAGAATCGCGGCGCCTTCCGGCGTATGCGCCACTTCGGGATGAAACTGCAGGCAATAGATTCGGCCTTTCCCATCGTGCCGCCGCATAGCCGCGATCGGAGAATTTCCCGTGTGCGCGATCGAGCGAAACCCTGGCGGCATGCGTTCGATCCGGTCGCCGTGCGACATCCAGACAATGGTCGAGCCGCCCTCGCCGATGCCTTTGAAGAGGTCTGATCGATCATCGATCGTGAGTTCGGCGCGACCGTATTCGCGGTGGGACGCTTTGGCGACTTCCCCGCCGGAGAGGTGCGTCACCAATTGCATCCCGTAGCAGATCCCCAGAATCGGGATACCCTGCGTAAACAGCTCTTTGGTGACCGATGGGGCTTTTTTGTCGTAGACACTCGACGGCCCGCCGGACAGCACGATGCCCTTTGGACGGTAGGCCAGCACGGTCGCAAGCGGGACGGTGCACGGCATGATCTGGGAATAGACGTGCGCCTCGCGGATTCGACGCGCGATGAGCTGGGTGTATTGCGAACCGAAATCCAGGACCAGGATACGATCGTGCCAGAGTTCCATGAAAATAGCTCTCGGCTGTCAGCATTCAGCCATCAGCGAAGCACCAGATCGGGTAATTGCACACTTGCCTGTGACAAGATCTGAATCGAGGAGGGAATGATTTGTGTCTTGCTGAAAGCTGACGGCTGAGAGCTGATAGCTTTCGATCACTCCCAATCCATCCGATAGTTCGGGGCCTCTTTCGTAATGATCACGTCGTGGACGTGACTTTCGCGGAGGCCGGCCACCGTCTGACGGATAAACGTAGCCTTTTGCTGCAGTTCCGGAATTGTTTTGCACCCGCAGTACCCCATTCCGGATTTCACACCGCCGACAAGTTGATAAATCACGGCCGACACGGGTCCCTTGTATGGTACGCGCCCCTCGATCCCTTCCGGCACCAGCTTCTGGGCTTGACGCCCGGCCTGTCCGTAACGATCTCCACCCCCACGCTCCATCGCACCGATCGATCCCATACCGCGATAGACTTTATAGGTTCGGGCTTGATACAGCACGGTCTCGCCCGGTGACTCCTCCGTCCCGGCCAACAAACCACCGAGCATGACCGATGAGGCACCAGCCGCGAGAGCTTTCGTAATGTCCCCTGAAAACTTGATGCCGCCATCGGCGATGATCGGCACACCGCTGCCTTCCAATGCTTTGGCGCAATCCGCAATAGCGGTCAGCTGCGGCATACCAGCTCCCGACACAATGCGGGTTGTGCAGATCGAGCCAGGTCCGACACCGACTTTCACCGCATCGACTCCTGCCTTGAGCAGGTCTCTCGCCGCTTCGGCCGTCGCAATATTTCCAGCAACGAGTTCCAGCTCGGAATAATGCTTCTTGATCATCTTCACCGTGTCCAGCACTGCTTGAGCATGGCCGTGAGCCGTATCGACCACGATCACGTCCACACCAGCTTTCTTGAGTTGGGCCACGCGATCTTCCGTCTCTGGCCCGACCCCGATCGCCGCGCCGATGCGAAGCCGTCCGTGGCCGTCCTTACAGGCCGTGGGATACTTGATGCGCTTTTCGATATCCTTGATCGTGATCAAGCCTTTGAGCTCGAAGTGCTTGTTCACGACGGGCAGTTTCTCGATGCGATGCTCATGCAAAATTTCACGGGCCTTTTCCAAGCTGGTCCCCTCCGGCGCAGTCACGAGCTTGTCCCGCCTCATTACCTGAGACACCTTCAATTCCATACGACTTTCGAACCGCAGATCACGGTTGGTCAGAATGCCGACCAGTTTCTTGTTTTTCGTCACGGGAATGCCGGAGATGCGATACTTGGCCATCAACTGGTGCGCGTCCCGAATCGTTTGCTCAGGGGAAATCGTGACGGGATCCAGAATCATCCCGCTCTCGGACTTTTTCACCTTGTCCACTTCCGCGGCTTGATCGGCCGGTGACAAGACGCGATGGATGATCCCGATCCCGCCTTCGCGGGCCATCGCGATCGCCAGCCGCGAATCCGTGACGGTATCCATGGCGGAACTGACGATCGGAATGTTGATCTGGATATGACGACTGAGGCGTGTGTGCGTATTGACTTCGCTCGGAAGCACCTGCGACTTCGCAGGGACCAGAACGACGTCATCGTACGTTAATCCAGTCCGCGGTTCTTGCTCCAACATAGCGTCCCTTCATCGCCTCCGGATGAGTGACTTAGATCTTTGACGCTCCTTGCGCCTTTTCGATTTCCGCCGCCGCCTCTGCTTCTTCCTGGAGTCGTTCGCCGCCCTCTTCAGCCGGCATAAACTGCTGCACGCGGGTGTTGCCGCTGTCGATGACAAACACATTTCCCTTGGCATCGACGGCAATCCCGTAGGGGAAATTGAACTGCCCGTCGCCGTTCCCGAACCCACCCCACTGGGTGATGAAGTTTCCTTCCTTATCGAACTTTTCAATCCGGTGGTTCCCGGTATCGGTCACGTACACGTCCCCGGCTCCATCGACCGCGATACCCCAGGGAGACCGGAGTTGTCCCGCTTCCTGCGCCAGAACGCTGCTCGCATGGCCCGGCTCCGAGCTGCCGCCCCACTTTGTCAATAGCTGCGGCAAGACGTTCGTGCTGGTGTCAAACTTCTGGATGCGATGATTCCCCATATCCACCACGTAGACGGACCCATCCGATTGATCCACCGCGATCCCGCGTGGGAAGTAAAACTGGCCGTCACCGTTCCCGAAGCTCCCCCACGACATAATGAACTCGCCGGTCATATCGAACTTCTGGACACGGAAGTTGGCGCTATCGACGACGTAGACGTAGCCACGCACCCGATCGATTGCGATGCCCCAGGGTGAATTGAACTGTCCTTCGCCGTTTCCTCGCGATCCGAATTTCATGAGGTAGCCGCCCAGTCTGCCGTCGAACTTCTGCACGCGGTGATTGTTCGTGTCCACGACCCACACGTCGCCCTTGCCGTCGCAGGCTACGCCGCTCGGATTGTGGAAGTTCGAATTCGCCGAACCGAAGTTGCCCCAGAGAATGATGAAGTTTCCGGCATTGTCGAACTTCTGCACACGATTGTTTCCGTTGTCCACGACGAAGAGAGAACCCTGCTGGTCCACGGAGAGGCCGTAGATGGGAGCCATGAACTCCCCCCCGTGCAGCAACGAAGCCCCACGGCCCGGACGCCCCCACTTGGCCACGCAGACATAACCCGAGGTATTGACCAAAATGGTCGCGCTGGCAGGCGTGGAAACGTTCCCACCAACGTCTTTGAACCAGACATAAATGACTTTCTGCCCGTCTCCCGGCGACAGAATGAAGGGGATGGTTGCTCCGAACTTGAGCGCCGGCGTCACGTCGACCCACCCCGGCGTCCCTGCCATGGGCGTCATCGGCGATTCGGAGATGAAATAGGCCCCAACCCCGGTATCGATGTCGTGGGCGGAAATCGTGACGACGACTTCGGGCGAATTCGTCATAAAGGCGCCGTGATTGATGACCGCATAGGGATTCTGAGGAGCGGTGATGTCGATCAGAACCGGTGTTGCCGTGACTTCCCTCGACAACGCGCTCTCGGTCTCATTCTGGAACACCGCCGACACCGCGTAGAAGTAGGCGGTATCGTTCGTAAGTCCCGTATGCGTATAGGGATTGGTCACTCCCTCGATCTTGGTTGCCGTCTGTTTCGTGATGCCCTGCGATGTGCCGAAGTACAGATTGTATGAAACAGCCCCGGGCACCTCCATCCAGCTCAGGAACGTTTCCGTATCCCCGGCTTTCCCTGCCACGCTGTGCGGCGGAGGAGTTGTACTCAACGCCTGTCCCTTCGGCGCCTCGTCTTTCCCGCGATTCAACTCTTCTTCCGTCGGCACATACTTCAGGACGCGGTTATTGCCACTGTCGACCACGTAGACACAGCCTTCTTTGTCCACGGCCACGCCGTAGGGGAAGTTCAATTGGCCTTCGGTTCTGCCGCGATTTCCCCATGAACAGAGAAATGTTCCATTGCCGTCGAATTTTTGAATGCGGTGGTTTCCGGTATCGACCACATACACATTCCCCAATGCATCGCAGGTCACTCCCCACGGCGACTTGAATTGTCCCGGACCGCTCCCTTCCCGTCCCCATTTCGTCAAGAAGCTGCCTCGGGTGTCGAATTTCTGAATGCGGTTGTTCCCTTCATCCGCCACATAGATATTGCCGACAAAATCGACGGCGATACCGCGGGGGAAAAAGAACGCGCCATCGAAGCTTCCGTCCCGTCCCCACTTCAATAACGGCGTCCCGTCTGCCTTGAACTTTTGGATACGGGCATTGCTCGTATCCGACACATAGAGGTTGCCTTCTTGGTCGGTCGTTAGCCCCCAGGGCACGTCGAATCGGCCCATATCGGCCCCGCGCCAGGCCATGCCGAATTTTCCCCAGGCCTGCAAGACGTTGCCATCGAGATCAAACCGCTGCACCCGATTGTTGCCGCTGTCGGCCACATACAGTACGTCTTCTGACCCGATCGCGAGACCCCGCGGGTAATAAAACGATCCTTCCTGAGACGACGGCTCCGCACCCCAGCGAGCGAGAAACTTCCCGGTCTTATCGAATTTCTGGATGGAATGGTTGTCCGTGTCGGCAACGTAAATGTTGCCGTCTTTGTCCAGGGTGATGCCCGTGGGCGAGCTGAATTCTCCGTCGTCGACTCCTTCCTGACCGATGCACATCGCGAGGAGATACGGTGAAGGAATCGCCATTGCTTCCTGCGATTCCGGACTTTCGCCCTTCGCCGTCACAACCGTCACGACATAGTGGTAGCAGGTCCCGTTGGCCAGATCGTCATGGATGAAGGGTGAACGGGGTCCTTCGATGCAGGTCGCTTTGTCTTTCTTCACGCCGATGGTGGCTTTGAAATCCTCTTCTCCGGCAATCGGGCGTGTGAGCTCGGAAAACTTAATCTGGACTCCTTTGGTCGTTTGGAAATAGACGTTGTAGTACATCGCGTCCGGGACATCGTCCCAGGTGAGTGTGATTCGACTGTTACCGGGTTTTGCCTTCAGGTTCTGCGGCGCCGGTGGGAGTTCTTCTGCCTCGGCAATTGAATCGCCGCCTCCCCATTCATCCTGTACCGCGTCAGCCCGCAAGATGGACCGTCCGAACCGAAACATTTCATCATATAGCCATGCTTTGACCATTGGTGGTGCCTCGTGTTGCTAAGACCGCCCAGTGCCAAGAACTGAGCGAGTTTCAACGACTTAGAATCGGATTGAGGAGTCTAACAAAGCACTGGAAAGAGAGTCAACGGGGCCTCACCCCCTCAGACGTATGATGATCGGAATGAAGGTGCCGGAGAGACTGAATCTTAGAACAGGGTGCCTGTGAAGACCGCCCCCACCGCTAGATTTTGTTGGGTCAAGCCTGTTCGACCGGCTCTGTCAGCAACGGGCTGGCCAAGGCAAGAGTCAGATCCGGGGATTCGGATGCCCCGCTCAACATGGAACCGCCCATGTGTCCCGTCTCGTCCTCCATCGGTAAGAATGCCTGCTCGGCGTCGCCGAGCTCCTTGAGTTCACGTAGGGGCGGCAATTGGGAGAGATCCTGCAAACCGAAATGCTCAAGGAAAAACTTCGTGGTGCCATACATGATCGGTCGACCAGGAATTTCCTTGCGGCCGACGATGCGGACCAATTTTCGCTCAAGGAGTGTCCGGAGAACACCGGACGTCTCCACGCCGCGAATCTGCTCGATCTCCGAACGGACGAGGGGCTGCTTGTAGGCAATGATCGCCAGGGATTCGAGAGCAGACCGAGACAACTTCTGCACCGTCTTGGCCTTCTCGAGCTTCTTGATCCACGGCGCATAGTCGGGTTTGGTCATCAAGCGGTAGCCGCCCGCCACTTGCACCAACTGCACCCCGCGGCCGTCCTGTTCAAGCTCCTGCTTCAACTGCGCGAGCGCCTGCTCCACGTCTGCCTTTTTGACCGCTCCCAAGACCGAGACCAAACGAGCCACCGGCACCGGCTCCGATGACACGAACAACACCGCTTCGAGAATAGCCCTGAGTTCTCGCCGGTCGACCTCCTCGCCATGTCCATTACCGTGGGGGACATCCTCGGCCGCAACCGCCTTACCGACGTACGAAATTTCATCCATCGCCTGGGTTACTGTCAGGCTCATGCTCCCCTCCATTCCGCATCATCGAGTTCGGCCGGATCGGGCACGAGCGAAAACGTGCGCGACACCAAAATTGGACCAAAGTTTTCCGCTTGGAATACCCGGGCTGTTCGCAGTCGGATCAGTTCGAGCAGCGCAAGGAACGTCACGATGATGACCATCCGATGACTCGATGATTCAAACAGCGAGCTGAACGTCACAGAGTCCCGCCCCTCCAATGCCTCAAGGATGACGTTCATTCGATCCCGCACGGTCAGGTTATCCGGGATGATCTCCAGCAATTGCGCTCCCGAATTGCGCTCGAAGACTCCCTTGAGCGCATCCATCAGATCGAACAGGCTGACGTCTTCGAGAGGGAGCTCATCCGATTCCGTTTCGACAGGCGGACTCTGTTCGCGGCTGTAGAGCTCTCGCCACAACCGCCCTTGGTCATCCAGCTGACGCGCTGCATCCTTGAATTGCTTGTATTCCAGCAACCGGCGGACCAACTCTTCCCGCGGGTCTGGACCATCCTCTTCATCTTCGGTCGTTTCATCGACCGGCAGCAGCATTTTGGATTTGATCTGCAGCAACGTCGCCGCCATCACCAGAAACTCTCCCGCCACGGTCAAGTTCAGATCCTTCATTGCTTCAAGATATTCCAGGTACTGTTTGGCGATGAGAGCGATCGGGATATCGTAGATATTGATTTCGCTTTTCTTGATGAGATGGAGCAACAGATCGAGCGGACCCTCGAAATTGTCGATCCGAACCTGATAGGGCAGCTCTGTCTGTTCCATTCCGTCGAACTCGTTATCCACAAGCCGCTTTATACCAGCTTTGGTGGGATCAGAGCAAGCCTGAACCTATTACTTGTGGAAGCTACCGACGGCGGCGCTATTTCGACTTGATCAAATATGCGATCAGCAGAGCACTGAAGATCAGGAGGGACAGCGTGATCAAATATTGAATCTTCGGACTCTCCAGCCCCAGCAGGTCTTTCCCCCTGCCGGTACGCTTCGCACCGGAAAATTCCGGACCTCCCTCGAAGAGCACTTTGGCGAAATCGTCTTGTCCGCGAAATTCCGCGTTGGAGAAATCGGCCGTCGATCGAAAGGTCGCCCGCCGAAAAAACGCATCGCCCTCAAAAACCGCAAATGGGAAAAAGGCCTCGCGATCGAAGAGCGACTCCGAAAAATTGGCCATCCCACGGAACCGGCTGCCGGAAAAGCCGGTACCGAGCTTGAAGTACGTCCGTGAAAAATTTGTGTCTCGTTCAAACTCGACCTCAAGGAATTCGGCGAGTCCGCTGAAGCCCGACTGCTGAAACGTGACAGGTTCATGGAACCGCGCCCGATGAAAGCGGGTATGCGGACCGAAGGCCGTCTTCTCTGCGACCACCTCGCTGAGAAAGCGCGCCTGCACAAAATAGCTTTCTCGTAAAAAAATTGCGCCGGACAGAACGACCGGATGCATAAAGACCGACCGCGAAAGGTCCACCGTCTGCTCAAAACGCGTTCCCGAGAAGGTCACCGGAGATCGAAAAACAAGCTGGTCTTGAGTGGATTGATGTCGAACCGCTCCGTGCACGATCGAATTGACGATGGACACGACGCCCTGAATCACGCGTATCTCTTTGCCCTCAATCGCCGCAACTGCCTTGAGATCCTGAGGCACAGGACCGGCTACAAGAGCATCAAGTAACAGGTCCCCGTGAATGACTGCACCGGAGAGATCGACATCTTTACCGCGCTTGAGCGCGTCAATCATCTGGACTGCCTCCACGGCGTGCTTTTCTCGCTCGGCATCCGTGCAATCCGCGCTCAATGAAAGCATTACCGCTGCATCGTTTTGAGTTGATCTGCCCTTGATTTCGCAGGACCCCGCGCGTTCTGCAAATACCCCTCCCCAAACGGCCGCAATCACCATAACAAGACCAATTCGTCGATGGATGAACATACCCCTCCTTCACACGGGATGCCCTAGCCCGCATTTTTCACGAGGGCTTCTACTCTAACCGCCGATACACCACTGCGACAAGCCAGCATGCGACTCTGAGGCATGTTGGTGGGCTCGCCACTCGGTCAGTCGACATACTGTTTCAAGGATGCCTTCCTCCCTCGTGGCTCTGCGCACCCGTCTCGCACCCCATCCCTTCCCCATGCCATGGGGGGGAGGGATGGGAGGGGCCCGTCACGAACCCTCGTGAGTCATGCGGGCTGTTGAAGGCGCGGCAGAAACCGTGGTCAGGCTGGACGTCACGATAAGCTTTGGTAGACTACGTACCTGAGATCAGAATCTTCTTCTGACTTTCCTTCATCTCATGCGAACGGTCGCTATGCGAACCAAGGTTTCGATCATCCTCGCCATGCTCTTAACTCTCGCGTGCAGTACTCCGGCATCACTCTTCGCAGACAATGTCGTCGAGTTGCCGGTCTTGGCCGCGGTCGGAGTCAACAATCTCGGCGCTTTTGAAGTGCTCTTGATGTGGTGGGACAAAAAGCCGGAACCTGACCCGGCCCAGTTGCAGTGGATAGCGGGTCGGATCCGACTCGGCAGTACTCACTTGGGTTCAATGTCCCAGGCTTTCTCCTATGCCATTGAAAGGACCCCGTCCATACAACACAGCGGAACCATCACCGTGGCCGGAGTCGCCTATGCCCCCACCGGCACCGACGGCCCGAGCGCCGGTGCTGCCATGGCCGTCGGCTTCATCGCTGTGTTCAAGGGAGACAAAGTTCAGCGCGGCATTGCTCTCACTGGCACGTTCGAGCCTGGGGGAAAGATTGGGTTCGTTGGAAGCATTCCGGATAAAATGCGTGCCGCCGCACGCGAAGGATATCGCACCATTCTGGTTCCACGCGGACAAATCTATAATGAACGGTGGAACCTGAACGAGTTGGCTCTTCAGTTGAACGTGACCGTGAAAGAAGTCGAGACGATCGACGAAGCCTATCAACTCATGACGGGCCAACGCATTTAGCCTGTGCTCGCCGGTTCCCCGATCCCTCGGACGATCGCGGCATACTCCTCCTCAGTCAGCCGATGCATGCCTAACGCAAGACGACGGGTCAGTTCCGCCTGATCGGGAATCTTCAGCACTGATTGCAGAATCGTCTGGCTCTCCTGCGGTGACGACATCCACCGACGCGTCACGTTCACGCGTACAAAACCGAATCGAGCCTCGGTTTTCAGGTCGTCTTTGAGAAGCTCGTCAAGATCACGGAAGGGCAGGACGGGAGAACGAATCTGAAACTCGGCGCAGAGACCGACCTTGAGCACATAGACGAGTCCGAAGGAATGGGGCTGAAGAAAGGTCTCAAGATTCTCCTTGATTAGTGACGTGCAAAGACCCCAGAGACCGTGAGCAAGTTGTACCTCTGCGCTTTCCTGCGAACTCCGCTCCCGCAAGGCTCCGGCGATGAACAGGAAATGACTCATGGTACTCGTGAAGGAAAGAAGCAACCGGTGGGACAGACGGACTTAATGCGTGCGGTAGTCGTCGGAATCGTCGAGCAGATCTTCGGACTTTTCAAGGTAATCCACATCCTCGTCTTCGTCGTCCAGTGAGAGATCTTCTTCCATCTCGTCGTCCATCTCACCCTCACCCGACATCTCCAATTCTTCCTCGCCCATTTCTTCGTCGAGCTCCTCGTCTTTGGGTTCCAGCGGGAGTGCCGGTTTCGCAATGACTTTCTGCCTGGGAGTTTCCTCCTCGGAAGACGGCACGAACTTTTTAACCGGTGCTCCTGCGGCTTTGGCTTGAAGAGACGGCTTCTTTGCCGCAACTTTCTTTTTCGAAACAGGTTTCCGCTTCGCTTTGGCGGCGGCTTTCTTTGTCCTCTTTTTCTTTACAGCCGCCTTCTTGCCCGCTCGTGCCGAGCGCGACTTCGCTGCCTTCTTTTTCTTTTTGGCCATCGATTGTCTCCCCTCCTGTCGTCCTCGCATACAAGAGGACTATCCGGGGCACCATCTAGCATGAAATTCTAGGTTCATGCAACCAGGGCAGAACCCCTGCGTTATTACTGCGTTTCGTGTACTAGGGTTCGACCCATACCGAAATCATCGCCGGTCGGCTGTCGGCTCCCTTTACGGTGTCCGGGCCTGCCATATCGGTCACTTGGAGTGAGAATTGAAATTGCCGCCGTTGCATCACGGGCGGCGCCATGAAAGTCGCCTTGGCTTCGTTGCTGTTTAACAGCGCGACCTTATTCCCGCGGAGTTGTTTCCATTCATAATGGAGCGGATCGCCGTCGGGATCCCGACTTTGAATCCCGTCAAGAACCACAAGGTGGCCCGACTTGACGGTCAGTTCTGCCGGCACACGCGCCACCGGTTCGTGGTTCGGGCTCGTTTCCGCTTCGACGAGCACCGTAAGCTTGCCTTCCTTCCCACGATTCTTCACCGTCACAACGGCCCTGCCGTTCCCCTTCACCTGGACCATCCCTTCCGGATCAACCGAGACCACCTGTTCATCAGAGGACCAAAACTCACTCTCTGTACCGGGCCCGCTCAGCGGCCTGACTCCGTCGTCCGCGAACTGTCCCACGGCCGGTATCGGAACTCGTTTGCCGATGGTATTCAACCGCCAGGGTTTTTCCACGGCGAATTCGATCACAGTCAAGGCAGCTTTGGGTCGAACGGTCACGAGTACCTCATCAAAATCCTCGTGCCCCCCGAACCGCCCCCTCGTTACTTCCCCGATAGCGAGCAGGCGCATAACCCCTATTCCGTCAGCCGGAACCGGAATCACTCCTGTATACGGTGCGGCGCCCACGGTCTGAGTAAATGCAACTGGAACGGCCTGATGAGAAGCAATTGGTTCTTGATCAGAGCGGTACCAATAGAATTTGACCCCCAGAAGATTGACATCATTCCTCGCCTCGATCGATACGGAAAGAGCCTGACCAGAAGACACGACTGCTCCTGGCTTGGGACTCGAGAGGGTAAAGGCGTTGGCTGGAAGCGCGCTAACGAGCAGGAAGACGCAGACGAGACCAAAAGGCCCCTTCCACCACGACACGCGCATGATGAAACCAAAGATTTTTGTGAGCCAGGCCATAGGGGGCGAGGATCGTATAATCCTCTCATGAGGTCAAGGGGATATCTCCCTCAAAACCTCTCACAAGCTGGCCAATTTTTACGGTTGACTCGCATGGTAGAATGATTACCAATAATGCAACGATTCTCAGAATTCTTGGTCGGGGTTGTGGCTCAAATAACTAAGGGAGTATTGACTAATCCATGAGACAGACCTTCTTCGTGGTAGCGACAATCAGCGCAATTTTAATGGGAGCATGGCCGACGGAGGCCACAGCGCCGTATACTCTCATTACCATTGAGAACGGATCGCCCTACTTCGTGCCGAAGGCCGTGACGGTCTCCAGCCACATGGCGATTCGGTGGGACAATCCCACCCCGACTGAACACACCATTACCCATCAAGGCTGCCTGGAAGACGGAGAGGCTTGCGCATTCGACTCCGGAGTGGTTCTCCCGAACGGCACCTTTACCATTCCCAGTCTCACACCTGGGCGGTATCCCTACATTTGCCGTATCCATCCCATCATGCACGGCGTGATCACTGTGACGGACTCCGCCAACCCCTCTCAGCTCTAGCTCTCGTTTCTCGGTTTGTCTCGTTTATTTCGTTTGCCTGGTTCATTTCGTTCATCGGACCAAAAGCACGACACGAACCAAATAGACCAAACAAACGACACCAGCCAAAATATACCAACACACACCTCCTTGCGGGGAAATGGATCACTCGTGTAGGCTTCGGCGCTCGATCATGTTGGTCCGCCATGAAACCAGCCGTTGCTGTCCATGAACCGCTCGAACTGACCAGAGAGACCCGCGCACTCCTGGCCTGGCACATTCCCGACCTCGTCGCCTTTCAGCACAGCGACGACGAATGGTGGTTTGCGCCTCTCGACGATAACTTGCCAGTGGTCCGACTCAATCGAACCGGCCTAGATATGCTGAAATCGATGAACGGCCACATCTCCGTTGGTGCATTGCTCGAGAAATATGGCGCCCGCATTTGCGGACCGGACGGGCAGACCGGCAAGTGGTACTTGGAACGCTGGGCCCTCCCCACCTATTCTCTCTGCTACTTCGGCGCGGAGCCGCCTGGCGGCCATCGGCACAAGGCCAAGTGGGACGTGCTGCTGCAACAAATCCGGGAAGGCTGGTCCGGCCAGGAAGGATTCGAAGGCGAGGAGCACCTCGAAGAGTTTCACCGCCATGAACTGAGCGACAGTGCACAGGACGACGGACACTTCGATTTGATTGAAACCACCGTCTCACACCTTTTCCGGGAACCAAACGACGCTCTCAACGGACTCACCTATGGTCGGCTTCTCATGCAGCAACTCCGCAAGCTCGGTTGGTTCAACCCCAAACCGAAAATCATACTCGAAGTGGGCGGGGGACTCGGCTATATAGCGCGAGAGATGGCAAAGGAACTATTGCCGTTTGAACGACAGGCCATGAAATATGTGTCGCTCGATATCACACACCCGTTCTTGAAGCTCCAGACCCAGCGGGCAAAAGAAGGCGGGTGGAGCGGGATCGGCACCAGGGCCAATGGAGAGCAGCTGCCGTTCGGCGACAATTCGGTCGATCTCGTGATCGACAACGAAAACATGGCCGATATGACGCCGGTGAAACTCAGCAAAAGTGAACTCCTCTCGGGAACCGGTGCGACCGCACAGCATCAAGAAGCGTTGGACTGGATCAGACGGCTGCGGTTGCCGCTCGAAGCCGATCTTCCAGACGACGTCATCTTCAACTTGGGACCGATTCGTTTCGTTGCAGAACTCTGGCGCGTCCTCAAACCGGGTGGACGGGCTTTCCTGACGGAGTTTGGCATTGAAGAAGGCTGGCCGGCGCCGGTGAAGCTCCCGGGCCATACCGAATACGAGGTGCAGTACAGCCATCTGCGCCAGGCTGTCCGCTGGCTCGGCTTTCAAGAGCGCTATCTCTCACTGCCCCAGTTCTTAGGCATGAAGCCCGACACGAAAGTGCTCTGCACCGGTGCGGCCTATACCATTCAACGATTTTGCCAAGCCATGAACAAGCCCTTCACCGTCCGTGCGTACACCGAAAACGAACTGAAACAAGCACTCGGTGACATGCTGCCCAAGCTGCAAGGCACGCACTACCACGACGTCGCAGACCCAGCCTGGTTCGGACTGATTGACTTCAAAGTGTTGTTACTGGAAAAGCCGGGCGGCCCCCCGAAGCCTACTTATACCGAGAGCAAAGGGTTTCGGTGGTATTCACAGCGGTGAGCGAGGAAGTTGCCAGACGTCAACGTTCAGCAATCAGTCTGTTCATGATTCTGAGATCCTTGCCGCCAGTTCTATCAAGACCCCTTCACGCAACCCCAGGTCGCTGACCAGGCATTCGCACAGTCCAAGCGTCTCCATCACTGTTTGGATAATGATCGCACCGGCAACGATAACCTCTTCGCGGCCTCTTTCGAGACCGGGTAAGCCGACACGGTCAGCTTTTTTCCTACTGAGCAGCGCCTGTTCTAATTCTCGAATGGTATCTAAGTCGAGTGTGTAGTTGTGAATCCTGGCCGGTTCGTAGGCAGGAAGTTTCTGTGCCATGGCCGCGAGGCTGGTGATCGTGCCGGCCGTCCCAACGAACGTCGCACCATGACAATTGCCCATATCGACAATTGCGGCTCTGGTTTCCCGCGCGACCCACTCGCGCGCCTGTCGCACTTCCTCGTCAGTCGGCGGGTCATGACGAATAATTCGATCGCATAGGCGGACGACTCCGATATTGATCGACCGCACGATCGGTTTATGCCCTGGACGATCCAGGATGAACTCTGTGCTGCCGCCGCCGATATCCAGCGCCAACACTTCGGTGACGCCATCGGGCAATCCGGAGCGAATCCCCAGCAATGTTCGTCTGGCTTCTTCTGCACCAGTAATGATCTCAACCTCGAAACCGGCCTCGCGTTTGATGCGATCGAGAAACTCGGCTCGATTGCCCGCATCCCGCACTGCGCTCGTCGCCACCGCGATGCAGCGGTTAACCTGGTAGGTCTCGATCACCTCCCGCCACTCGCGTAAACAAGCGATAACCCGACCCATGGCGGTTTCACTGAGTGTCTTGGCTTGATCAACCCCTTCGCCGAGGCGAAGAATGCGGCGATCTGAGTGCAGTTCCACCAGTCGTCCGCCAACGGGAAGATCGGCGATGAGCAACCGGCAGGTGAGTGTTCCTATGTCGACCCCGGCAAGCCTTATCGGTTTCGCCTCTCTCACTGTGGCATTACAATCCGGCCCGGATGTCGTCCATGTCGGCCTCTAGCTTCTTTCTAGTTTCTTTCAACTCCTGCACCTCTCTGACCAACCGTGCCAGCTCCGTATCTTGCAAAAGTCGCTCGGCCGGCTCCCCTCGTTCTCGCAAGTTTACCGCTCGCTCTCCGACGTCTCGATAGAGGTCTCCAAGCTGCTGATCAAGCTTGCGGACCTCGAGACGGAGTCGCAGTAATTCCGTTTCCTCTAAGGCCCGATTGGCCGCTTGGGCCGTCCCGAGACGGAGCGTCGCCAGTCCCGCTTTGAAATCGTGCTTTAACCGTTGCAGTAATCCCATGTCACCATCTGGCTGAGGGCGAGAGGCGAGGGGCTAGAGATAGGATTATACAGTCCCCCTCGCCCGATTAATTAACTCACCGATCCCAAATCCAACTTCTTTTCCCACTTCCGCACCATGGCCTCGCGCAATCCTTGATGCATGGGCGCCTTCAAGTGCGGATCCTGTCGCAAGAGCGCAAACGCTTCCTGGCGAACCTGTTGGAGCAGGTCGGCGTCGCGGATCAAGTTGGCGACACGAAACTCTGGCATACCCCATTGGCGAAACCCGAAGAATTCGCCGGGCCCGCGAATCCGTAAGTCCTCTTCCGCGATCACAAACCCATCGTTCGACCGGACAAGCGCCTCGAGTCGCTCTCGGGAGGCTGTGGCGGAGTCACCAGCCGATTTGGCCTTGAACGACCTCGATACAGCCCCTGTTGATGCCATGAGAAAACAATAGGATTGATGTCCGCTCCGTCCCACTCGTCCGCGCAATTGATGCAACTGAGCCAAACCGAACCGTTCGGCGTGTTCGATCATCATGACGGAGGCATTGGGCACGTCGACTCCGACTTCCACCACCGTTGTCGCGACTAAAACCTGAATGTCACCTCGCTTGTACGACAGCATCACCCGTTCCTTCTCGTCGGACTTGAGCCGCCCATGCAACAAACCGACGTGGAAGTCGGCAAACTCTTCCTCCTGGAGCCGCCCAGCACCTTGGATTGCTGCTTGGAGGTCTGTTTTTTCCGATTCCTCAACGAGGGGATAGACCACATAGACCTGCCGGCCGTTTCGCAACTCGTCGCGTGCGATCTGATACGCCCGTCGACGCTGCGCCTCGCCGAACAGCCAAGTGCGAACCGGTTTTCGACCAGGCGGCATCGCGTCGATCACCGACACATCGAGATCCCCGTAGACCGTCATGGCCAACGTTCGTGGAATCGGCGTAGCCGTCAGCACGAGCACGTCCGGCCGATATCCCTTGTCAATCAGGGTCTTCCGTTGCAACACCCCGAACCGATGTTGCTCATCAATAACCGCGAGCCCGAGCTTTGCAAATGCGATCCCCTCCTGAATGAGCGCATGAGTCCCGATAATCACATGGGCTTTTCCGGAGGCCACTTGTTCGCGCACGACTTTCCGGGTCGCCGCTCGTCCTCCGCCTGTCACCAGCACCGTGGTCAGGCCGAGCGACTCCAGAAGGCCTTTCATGTTTCGATAATGCTGCTCGGCCAAAATTTCCGTGGGCGCCATCAACGCCGCTTGATAACCGGACCCGCACGCGACCACCATCGCATGCAGAGCCACGACGGTTTTTCCTGATCCGACATCGCCCTGAATCAACCGGTTCATCGGGCGGGTGGACACCATATCCTGTCGAATCTCATCGATCACCCGTTCCTGTGGCGGGGTGAGACGGAATGGCAGTAATCGAACCAGCCTCGCCAAGAGCGACGTGTGAGCGCCGAATCGAACTGTTTTCACTTCTTCTTTCACGACCCGTTGCCGTGAGGCTAAGGCCAGCTGCAGCAGAAACAATTCTTCAACCGCGAGTCTCCGGTGCGCCAGCGTCAGGCCTCGATCCAATTGACCCCCATCCGTCCCGGCTTTCGGGAAATGCACGTCTTCAATCGCATGTTGGATAGGCGGAAGCCGATACCGGGCCCGCAGCGGGACCGGCAGGATTTCTTGAAGACTTCCTGCATGCAGGTCGAGCAACCCTCGGATCAGCACCCGCATCTGCCGCGAGGTCCAACCCTTTGTCTCATGGTAAATCGGTACGATGCAGCCCACATGTAACGGCGATTCGGTATCTTCGCCCAACACTTCGTACTGCGAGACTTCCATGCGGCGGTCGATCCATCCTCGCGCGCCGACGACCACTCGACCGGTCATCATCACACGGGTGCCCACGGGAAGCAGTTGCTCGAGGTACGGTTGATTGAAGAACAGGATCTGGATCGCCCCTGTTTCATCCTCCACCGTCACCTCAAGGATGGAAAGACGCCGATGCCGTGCGCGTTTCGCCTTGCTGTGAACGATTGTTCCACAGATCGACGCCTGCGCCCCGACCGCGAGACGTCCGATCGGCGTGATGACCGACCGATCTTCATATCGCCAGGGCACCGTCCATAGCGCATCCTCAACGGTCGCAATGCCCATGCGGTTTAAGAGCGCTGTTCGTTGCGGACCGACCCCCTTCGCGAATCGAATCGGGACCTTCCACAATTCGTTCGAGACATACCCGCGTCCCGCCGGCGAAGACGCAACCACATCCTGTGGCTCATTCCACGCGTGAGCAGGGTCCTGCGCAGCCGCCCGCAACGTACTCAGAATCGTCGCGGCTTCCCGCAGCCGTCGTTGTTGCTCGATCGGAGAAAGCCGTTGGCGGTCCTCGGCGAATAATTCGCGCAACCTGAGTAAGGCCGTTTCAATTGCCCGTGGGTAAACACGGTCAGAGAGCGCCTGGACCACTTGCGAGGAGACAAACCGATTGAGATTTTTTACGGTGGGGAGATGGGCAAACGCATCCCGGCTGGCAAAGTCGATCGGACGTGAAACACGGTCCAGCCATTGTTGAAAAGGACCGGTGGGTTTGGGCTCGGACGAGCGCCACATGTCGTGCTCGGATCGTATCACAGGCCTCTCCTCCGCTCAACGAGGCCGTCCGCTGAATCCGGTATGCCGGTTTCCTTAGAATTCTTTGTCGAGGATACCTACGGTGCTACACTCAACACGCGGAGGAATGGGCATGTACCGGCGCAATATCTCCCAGACACTGTTCTATGTGGCATGCGTGCTCGGACTCTTTATTGTGTACCATGCCTGGCTGAAGCCCACCTATCTCCCGGCACCGCCTCCCCCACAGCCCGAACAGCTCGCCCCTTCTCGGTCCGAGGCAGTTCCCGAACCACCTCGCGAAACCCCGGTACCCGAGCCCAAACAGACGCGAGTCATCGAACAAACATCGGTGCCCGACACCAAAGGCCATGAATTGCTGGAAGCCATTCGCGATGAGATCGAAAAGGGGAACCTCAAGGAAGCCGAGGGAAAACTCGATGATCTCCCCTCCTGGCTTGTGTCGAACGAAAAGTCTCGTCCCTACATCGCCGTACTCTGGAACAATCTGGGTATCGAGCAGGAAAAATTCGGCGGCACCGCTTCATCGGTGAAGATCTTCAAAAAGGCGGCTTCGCTGGACGCGACAAACCCGACGATCCAGCTCAACCTCGCCCACGCCTACTGGGAACTCCGCGACCCGACGATGACGCCTGAGTATCTGGAAAAACTGATTGCGCTGGCACCCAACGAACCATTCCCACATGTGGCACTCGCGGATGTGCTCCAGGAACAGAATCGGCTGGAGGAAGCCGCGCATCATCTCGATCTTGCCGCCGACAGAGCCGGCAAAGATCCCGGCGTTCAATCCTATCTCAGGACGGTCACGGCCAAAGTCCGTCAGACCGGAAAGCTCGAACAACGGTTGAGGAGCCGGGAGAGCACGCACTTCACCGTGAAATACGATGGAGATGCCGACCAGGATACGTGGACGGCGGTCCTCGAGATTTTGGAAGATGCATATCGCGAGATCGGGCAGAGGCTCAATCACTTCCCCTCGAAACCCATTGTCGTCGTCCTGCATGCAGCAGAGTCGTTCCAAACCGCGACGGGCAGCCCGGCTTGGGCCGACGGACTGTACGATCCGGTGCTCGGCCGCATCCAAGTACCGACCCAAGGAGCCTTGACGGACCAGGCCTGGTTACGGCGGGTCCTGCGACACGAGTTTGTGCACGCCTTGCTCCACGATCAATTCGGGCTCAATGCGACCGCGATACCGACGTGGCTTAACGAAGGACTAGCGATGACGCTTTCAGCAGATCGGTGGGAGGACATCGACCAACTGCGGCGACAAAACTTTACCGCGATTCCCTTAACGATGCTCGAGGGTACCTGGGGTGGACTTCCGCAAGACGCGGCGTCGGTTGCTTATCTCGAAGCGTACTCAGCCGTCCAGTACATGATTGATCGCTACGGCATGCACCGCGTGCACGAACTTCTGTCACACCTGAAAGCGAAACAAGCCCTGCCGGCCGCCATGCAGTCGCAACTGTCGTTGTCCTACGAACAGTTTCAAGCTCGGTGGATGGAGCACTTACACGAGCGGAGTAAGAAAGGTTAGAGTAGAGCGGTTCGCATCATCTCCGCAACCGAGCGCAGCAATCCGTCAAAACGAATTACGTCTTTCCTCGCGCTGTTCCGACCGTTGGCCCAGCCCGGCAGCATTTCGGTTTCGCTATCACGTCCCAGTGACAAATCTCCAGTCTCGTCGGTGGGGACAATAGCATCCTCCCATAACATCTGTCGATTGTGATCGTCGAACATTCGAATTCGGAAATCGAAATTCTTGAACCCTACCATGGGACCTTGCCAGTGATTGGCGGCCGCTTCGGAGACACGCTCGATCCTCGGGACTATTCCGCGTCCAGCCAAGAACTGATCCGCCCAGACGAGCTGTCCCGTTACGGGATCGATGGCCCGCAATAAGAACGACGGCTGGCCACTCGCACGTTCAACGTGGTGTATCCTGCTCATTGAAGTTTGTGGCTGCAGATGGGCCACGACACGATAGGTGGAACCGGATCCATCGTCGGTGACGGAGAGGTTCAATCGTCCCTCCCAGAGAAATTTCCCCGTCGCGGCATCATAGACTCGCAAGGTAAAATCCGAGAGCCCGTCTGTCCCCGAGCCGACTCCTCCGGCAAATATCCGCTCGCGCGGTTGCCCAGACGAGGTTGTCCCTTCTTCTTTGACGTGCAGGTCGTACGACTCGTTCGAGAGAACCTCCCCAGTCAGGGCATCGTACGTTTTTACGGTAATCGTCGAACTATCCGCGTTCTGAAACCCAAACCCGGCCGCGACGACAGGACGCACGGAGGCATGAAATTCAACTTGATCGGCTCCTGAAAGATCTCCACTCCAGGCCACCCCAGGGATGGCTAGCCCGCTCATGAGAAGCCCGCTGATGATCGAATAGTGTGAACGTCTATTTCGTTGATGTTTGGGCTGAGCCTGCGCGCTCCGAACTGGGGAAAGAATCGGCGCTCTCATGGCTTGGATCAGCCCGCAGATCCAACGAATAACTCGCATACAGAACCCTCCCTGTGTCGCCTCCATTCTGAAGTGGGCCAGCTATAAGGGTAAATTCCCCAGTGTAGGAAGATTCCCCCCAAAAGAGGGGGCATATTTGAACGGAATTGATCAAATGGAGCTAAACGCAGACAAGGGAAGGTTCAGCTCAACGTGCGGAATTACCCCGATCAGGGCGTCGTTTTTCAATAGGTTCGCTGGGATCGGTGTAAGGGACTTCGCCAAATAGAGAGTAGCGGTAGCGGGCAACCAGGCGGTAGATGAGATAGGCCACTGGCTTGACCAATGGGACGGAGAGAATGGTCGCAAGAAACCGTCCTCCCTTCAACCCGGGGAGGAGGGGGAGAAAGGCCTCGAGCCCTTCCTGAATAATCCCATCCGGTCGCACCAGAAACGCCACGTCTGGACGCCCTGGACGGTAGGCAGCCCCCAGCGCACGCTTCGCCTCCTCGCTTTGATAAGGAATCAGGCGAACCGCTTTTGCCTCATCCTGTATTCCCAATCGTGCAAGCCCTTCCTTCGCCGTCACACAGAGGCGGCACTGACCGTCGTAAACCAGGACACTATTAGCCGATGTTGAACGACGTTCTTCGGTCATCGCGTACCCTAGAGCCTACACACTCAACCAAGCGCTTGCTGAGGACGGGTGCTCTCAGTATAGTCCCACCATGCCTCACCGGCTCCAGCTTGTGATTGTGCTAGGAGGACTCGGTCTCATCGGACTAGCGATCTTGTTCTTGACGCATGGTCAGGCGGCGAGCAGTCCGACTAAGGTCATCTGGACAGTGTTTCTGATTCTGCTTCCTATCGGTTTAATCGGCCCGGTCTGGATGACCTGGCGCTGGTCGGCGATGGCCTGCGTGGTCTATGGCACGATCGGTTTGGCGCTCGATCTCGCCACGCTGGTGAGTATCGCGACGCATCCGGACGGAGAGATGTCCGCTGTGATACTGAGCAGCCTTAGCGGGCTCGCCAATTTTTTCTTGATCTTGATGGGCGGCCGTTCCTTCTTGCATGTTTCACAGGAACTCTCCCCTCCAGGATCCCGCCCTTCCAATCCTCGAGCCCCTTCTTGATCCGAAGCATCCGAATGGCGGTGAACCCGGCCTGCTTCAGCCAATCGCTGGTCTCCCTGACCGAGTACGTATTGCCTGTTTCGGTAAAAAGTAGCATGGTCACGGCGAAGAGGCTGGCCTCTTCCGGAAACAGCCCTTCGCGGTCGTGCAGAAAGGCATCCTGAATGATCAGCCTCCCGCCTGGATTTAGTGCCGCATGCACCCGTTTGAACAGACCCTGATTTTCTTCCGGTGAATAGATATGTAGGACGTTGGAATACCAGATGACGTCGAATGTCCCCGGGATCTCTTCTTTCATCAGATCGAGAGGAAGATAGGACAGCCGGCGGCCGGCTTTGTGCGTAGCGGCAATTTCCCGGGCGACCTCCAGCGCGTCAGGACGGTCGCAGACCGTGGCTTGGAGATGGGGATTCCTTGAAAGAAATGCCATCGCAAAGGTGCCCGGGCCGCCACCCAAATCCAACAAGGTTCTCACACCACGCAACGAAACCTGCGACGCAATATTGGGAGCTACGTCCAGAGTCCGGTCATGCATCGCCCACGTAAAACGGCGACGGTAGTCCGGCTCTTCCGGCACATCCTGATCCAACGGCGATCCCGTCCGTATGGATTCGACGAGCCTCGCCCAATCGGCCCAATGATTTTTCAAGAGGTCGAGATAGCTCCCGCGGTACGCGGGATGATTCGCGTTCAACACGGTGGCTGCCAACCGGCTATTTCGATACGTTGTCCGCTTCTTGATCAAGAGACCTGCCATCGCCAAATTGCGACAGAGGATGGACAGCCCCCGTTCACTCACTTGCAAACACTTCGCTAGGTCAGGAATCGTCCAGGTCTTGTCGCCGATCTTTGTGAACAACTCAAGTTCAAGTCCGGCAATGATCACCCGTGGCAATCGATAGGCCGCCAATGCGTCTCGGAACTCTTCAAAGTTGCGGATTGGTGTCGTAATGCCGGTCACGAGCCGGCTCCGATCGAGCGGCGGCACCACTGGACAAGCCCTTGCACGTTCGACAGGTTTTGAAAATCGACGGACCGCTGGAACGTCACGGCGACGTACTCGTCATTCATCTCCGTTTCTTCAGCGAACCCGGACTGCAACAGGAGTGGACGGAATTTCGCGACTGCCGGTTGAATAAAGTATTTGGCCTGCTTGGCGATTTCGTCAGTTCCCAGATCTTCCGGCGTTCCATCGGACATCAAGCTCTTCACGTCCTCCATCGAGACGCCGTACTGACAGAGCAGCTGCCCGTCCGGGCGGACTTCCAACAGCCATCCGTCATTCCCCAAATCAAGCGCCAGGGCTCCGCCTGGTTCCAACTCATAGAACTGCGGGACGCTCTTTTTCAGCGCGGCACGTACGTCGGCCCAATCGGTGGAACCAGACGAACTCACGTCGCACTCCGGCGCTGAGGCGCTCCGGATGGTTCACCTGCGAGACGGGCGCGCAAGTCTTCCAAGCGCTTCGTATTTTCTTCCAGTTTCGGCAACTGGTATTTCCGGTCCATCGCGACAACCTGCTCTAACAGATCGGCCGCTTCCCGGAGCCGCCCCATCTCCTCGTGACATTGCGCGAGCACATAGCGGGCACCGCCGACTCGAAGCTCGTCGCGAGTCCGCTCGGCAATGGATTGGCTGGTCTGACAACAGGCAATCGCATCCTCGTATCGTTGCTGCATCAGGAATGTTCGGCCCATCATACGCCAGGCATCGGCAACTCCGCCTTGATTGCCCAATCGCCGCATCAAAACCAACGACTGCTCGTAATACTTCAACGCCTCGTCAAACTGCTTCGTTTCGCGAGCGACCAGGCCCAGATCGGAAAATAGCACGGCCTTACCGGCTTCATCATGCGTCTTGGTCATCAGATCCAGCGCCTCAAGATAGTACGCTCGCGCCCGATCCCACTCGCCGGCATCCGCGCGCAGGTTGCCGAGATTCCCGAGCGTCGTACCGATCCCCTTTTCGTCGCCGAGGATTTTTTGCAACTCTAGCACTTCCTGATAGTAATTCTGAGCCGCTTCACGACGTCCGCTGACGGCGCAGATATTTCCCATATTGCCAAGCGTCGCCGCCAGCGCCCGTCGATCGCCGGTGATGCGATCGCACTCCAGCGCCTTGGCGTAGCATGCATAGGCGTCGGTGTAGTGCCCGCGCCCGAAATGTTCGTTGCCCTGACGATTCAGTTCTTCTGAAAGTCCGTTTCGCAGCGGCATCGCGCCAACCTATTGCAGCGCCCGTTCGACGACCGCTTTTGCATCGGTCATGATGGACGTCCCGTCGCCGACCAGCAAAGTGTCAAAGTTATACTTCAGCAGCCGTCTCAACCCCTCGCGAGCCTTGCCGGCATCGGCGTATTTTTCAGCTGTCAACATTGAGACCGATCCGGCCGGCTTTCCGATCAAGGCATCACCGACGATCAACACACCCTTCCCTTGGGGAATAAAGAGCGCCGATTCACCGGGGGACTTCTGATCTTTGAGATGAACCACCCAGAGACCGCCCGGCAGCAACTCCTGATCTTTATACGTCTTCGTCGGTTTGAGCTCCATTTGCGAGGCATCAGCCTCAGGAACTTGTAATTGGCAATTAAACGTCCCCTGGCACGAACCGGCTTCACGCGCATGGTCTCTGTTCGTCACGATAATATAGTCGACTGGGCCATTGCGACGAACGAACGCTTGATCCTCTCCCACCATGGGCGGAGGATCGATCAGAATCTTGTGTTCACCCACGACGAGAAACAGCCCGTTGAAGTCGAGTTGCTTCTCTTCGGAGAACCAGGACCATTGCCAGAAACCTGGGAGGAGCTGTTTCATATCGGGAGCTGATGGCTTAT